>JAABUS010001918.1_pt1 | contig 42095 bp, 48 predicted proteins | sample 5560161 | NCBI WGS metagenome assembly JAABUS01 (sample SAMN10711885, study PRJNA513376) | rock metagenome | isolation source: Antarctica rocks | place: Antarctica: Victoria Land, Trio Nunatak nord | collected 2016-01-04
AAGGCTAAAGAGCTTCAGAAAGAGCAAAAGAAGAAGTCTAAAGAGGTGAAAGTACAGCAATCCACTGATTTTGTTTCTATTGAGCAGGTGGAAAGGGGGCCAAGTCAAATCAGGTCTACGCGAGCTGAAAGGCAAAACAAAGCTTCTAAGCGATTTGATGATTGATTCTATAGCTTGAAGGCTTCATATACATATCAACAATCAGTCATATCAATTGCAATTTGATTCTATGAATGATGGTTGAATAATGATAAAAATAGTATGGGTGGCTAATCGGGTTTAGGGTGTGCACGGGACCGGAACGTGCACGGGCCCGGGCATACTCCTATAGGTCAAGCCGGCCCGTTCGAGTATGTAAGGTATCTTTACTCCCTTACAGCTATGAATGATGTAGGAGGAAAGCGTGAAACCGCTGTTCAGGACAAGGCACTATAACTACCTAGGTGCGACTGTTTATACTTTACTGATTATTCAAACTACATAAGAACCAAAAGGAGTGCTCTTGTCGGCGGACGTATGAATAGCCATAATTATAATTCCCTATTCTTATCAAGTCCATCTGCTAAGCCCATGCGAAAACCAAATGAATCTACAAGAGCCAAGGTTCCAGCGCAGTGCACTTGTATGAAGTATCAGTCATTACCTCGTTCTTCCTTCGAAGGACGTTGGCGTCAACCCGAGTTGGCGTGTTGATTGCATGGCTTGGGTGTGGTGTGACCCGTTTCGGTTTGAAGAACCTTTTCTCATTCCCTGTGGGCCACTTGCGATGCCGACGGACATACATCGACAGACACTCATCTGCTGCTATTGTTCTTGTCAATCTCTAGGGTTGCCGACTTGAGTGGTCCGTTGGCGCATGGACGCCCTCCTACCTCGTGTTTCTTTATCAACTGGCTCTCAGCAGTCTTCAGACTTTCGTCCACAGTCAATCACCCATTTCATCAATTATGGCCCATTCCCCTACCGACTTGCATCCACATCCCGACCTGCATCTGCACGCTTTTCCTGATGCACGCCCCCCCCAGGCCATCTATTCCCAGACACCTTGTTAACAACACGCCTAGCCTCTAATGCAACATTGTACCACCGGCACTTTGGTCGAGCAAACCCCTTGACGCTTGGGCACATGATTATTTGTATCTCGAAAAGGGGCCAGCTTGTCCTCCTCATTTTGCAAATATTCATTTCACTTATCTACACCTTGCTTACTAGTGTTCCTTTCCTCGCCAGTTTCCCTGATCCGTCTATTAACCAGACCTCGAGACCTCCAGAGTTTATACAAATCGAGTGTTCCGCTGGGGCGTTGAAGAACTCTTCGAACATCACCTTTTCTTATTACATAAGCCAACGAATTGTTCGCGCCATGCACGATCATCTGCAATAGCTCATTGAACCTTCAACTATATCCGAATCTATCTCGTCTTGCAAAGGGAAATGCGAGACATCTCCAAGCGCCCGAATTGAGCGTAGTACTCGGAGCTTGTAGGAGCACGCGGCTGAAACCGGGTGGTGAGGGTCCGGAGGTGGGGCCGAGGTCGCGGGGTTTCTCCAGGCGGAGCACTGGAGCTTTTTGACATCTGTCAGCGTCATGGCATAGATACTGCTGGCAGTAATATACCACCGACAGCAATGGAATCGGGCTCCTGTCACTACTCCAACTCATTCCAAAGTCCATCACATACCATAACACTCTACGCCCATCGCTGAAAGAACAAGTACTCCACCTTGTGAAATATCAGAAAATCTCCAATAGACTCCTTCTGCCTCGCCCACTGCTCGACACTTGCTAAGTCAAGATCAATACCATGGCTCATGCAAATGGCGACGCTCCGTCTCTACCCCAAGAGAAGATCAACACCGACATCGTCACCCTCACCCGTTTTCTCACCGAAGAGCAATCCAAGCACCGCGAAGCCACCGGAGATTTCACGTAAACCCTCTTCTTTCCCTTCAAACATTCCTCTTTCCCCTCCCTGCACAGTCCATTGCTAACCCTTCCACGACTTCAGCCTCCTCTGCCATGCCCTCCAATTCTCCTTCAAATCCATAGCCTACTACATCCGCCGCGCCACCCTCATCAACCTCACAGGCCTGGCTGGCTCCTCCAACACCACCGGCGATGAGCAAAAGAAACTCGACGTCATTGGTAATGATCTCTTTGTGGCCGCCATGCGTACGTCGGGGAAATGCCGACTATTGGTCAGCGAAGAAGAAGAAAACTGTATTGTTTTCGACGAGAATCCCGAGGCGAGGTATGCGGTGGTCTGCGATCCAATTGATGGAAGTAGCAATCTAGATGCTGGGGTGAGCGTCGGGACAATCTTTGGCATCTTCAAGCTCAAAGAGGGCAGCCAGGGCAAAGAGGAAGAACTGCTTATGCCAGGGAGTGAGCTGGTGGCTAGTGGATTCACCATGTACGGCGCCAGCGCCCAACTCGTCATCACCATGAGGGGTGGCTCCGTCAACGGCTTCACCATGGACAACGCCCTGGGCGAATTCATCCTTACGCACCCGAACATGCGGCTCCCCAAGTCTCGCGCCATTTACAGCGTCAATGAGGGAAACAGCCTGTACTGGGAAGAACCGGTGAAGGAGTATTTCAACAGCTTGAAGTATCCCATTGAGAAGGACGGGAAACCGTATAGCGCTCGGTATATCGGAAGTATGGTGGCAGACGCCTACAGGACACTGTTGTACGGAGGCATCTTCGCCTATCCAGCAGACAAGAAGAGCCCCAAGGGGAAACTGAGAATTCTCTACGAATGTGCCCCCATGGCCATGGTCTTTGAGAATGGTATGTCCCATCACGCACTCGATCCTATCCCTCCCTCAATGGAACTTAAACCCGAAGCTGACTTCCTCCCCAGCCGGCGGCCAAGCCGTCAACAGCCGCATGGAACGAATGCTGACGATCGTACCTGAGCATATCCATGATCGATCTGGGATTTTCATGGGCAGCTATGACGAGGTGCAGAAGGTTATTGATGTGCATAAGAGGCATCAGCATTGAATGGTTGGTGTTCTATATGTGTGTATTTATATTTGTATACATTGTCTGTTAGGTTTCTGGAGGCCAAAGTCTTGTCAGTGATCACAATCGGCAGTGCATCATCTACGACCATTCCCTCATAATCTAAACACACTCCACCTCCGCATAAAACACCCCTTCGCTCCCCCAAACCTCCTCAGTCCACGTCCGCGTCCACATCCACCCCCCCAACCTTCCCTTCCACCCCTCCACAACCCATCCCACACCTACTCGAACCATTCCCATCAGCGCCACCACAAATCCCCAACAATTCCGTCCCCGATTCCCAGCGCTCATCCTGAACCCAAACGACCATATCTCCCCTTTTTGGAAAGCAACCATCGACCTCCATCATCTCCTTCTTCCCCCTCCCCCTCTTGCCCCCCACCCACAGATCCACAGATCCTCACCCTCCCCCCCCTAAAACGGCTCCTCAAAACATCCCCATCACAACCTTTCAAAATCCACTACTTGCCGCGAACACGACCAGAATGGAAGAAAGAAAGAAAGAAAGGGGTTCCTAAAAGAATCAAGCGGTAAAGAAAAAACAAACCCACTCATCCTGATCCCCAGCCCCTCCCCCTCCTCCTCATCGCTCTGAAAACGTCCACTCTCCGCCAAAAAAAAAAGCGATCAACAACTCCTTTCCCCCCTTTCCCTCGCAAAGACCACCAAAAACACAAACAAAACCGTTCACATCTCAACACAACAGTCAGTCAGTCAGTCAGTCAATGCATCACTATGAGAAAATAATCCATCAAATCACAAAATATGTCCTTCCCCCAAAAAAGAGCGCGGAGTGGCTGTTCGGCAGGAGGAAAAGGTTCGGGATGGTTGTTCCCGCCTCTTTCGATCACGACTGCAAAGGAGGGTTTTGATGGCGGGGCTTTGCTAGTGTTATTCTGGAATATTCGCGATGGGTTCGGTTTTGGTAGATGGAAGAGAGAGCAATTTTCGATTTCATGGAGGCTAGCGTTACTTGAGGATACGGGGTGGCCATTGGTAGTATGAGTATGCTATACGAATGCTCCTTGCGGATGAAATAGAATTAAAGATAGGAATCGGGTGGTTTCAGAGATTGACTTGTGTAGTGATCGGGGAAACACCAAGTCAGAATGAAATGCTCAATTGCTATCTATCGATCTAACACATGCAGCTCTTTCCCATTTCATCCCCGGACGGAGTGTGATATCGTTATGCATGACCGTCGACGTCGTCTTCACAGGAGGGTGCCAAACCTGTCACCATCACGTTAGCCAGCTATGCACACAGTTTCTCGCACAACATGGCAACTCACCCAAAAGTCGTCTTAATACTCCTAACGTAGTATTCCCCCCAATTTCGCCTTGTCACCTCCTCCTGCCCCATCGGCACCCCCTTCCACACTACCCTCATCACAGTGACTTGATCCCTCTCATTCTGATCAAACCTAATCTCCAGTCTCGAATAATGGCCTTCGACCCACTGCGCCAGTCGCCACTTTTGCACAATCAACGTCGGTTCTTTCAGCTCAACGAACTCGCCACTGACGTTGCCGCCAAAGATCTCGAATTTACCGCCGACATGCGCGCCTTCAAATAGTTTAGGAGGTGCACGTGTAAAGGCAGCGAGACGTTCGGCGGAGGTGAAAGTGGTGTAAAGTTCCGCGGCCGTGGTGCGGAATTCTTCGGTGTCGTTAACCGTGGTGGTGTTAATGGATGAGGCAGCGCTGCTGTGAGAGGTTGGGGCCTTTGAGGTCGTAGATTTTGCGTTTGTTTGGGCGGCGGTCGAGGAGATGGTGCTGTTTTTGAGTGGCGGGGGCTCTTGGTCAGGAGCATGCTGAATGTCCTTGCCATGTTCGGCAATGAGAGCAGGACCTAGGGTTCGGAGCTGTTTACGAAGTTGCGGTACGATCTTTGAGCGGACAAGGTCTTTCACGGGCTGTTTGGAGCTTGCGTCGGAGTAGATGTCGATGTCGAACTGGATCGCTTACGGTAAGCTGGGGACCTCGAGGAGGCGTACAGAACGGGATTTCGGGAACGTACAACGTACTCGTTTTCCTCGGTGTCGTGGGCTACCTCGGGGATTGTAATAGTCCCGCTGACCTCCTCAGCTTCCTTCGTCTCGCCTACACATCATTGAGTTTGTTAGCTATAACAAGCCAAAACCCCAGTTACGTACCTTCGTATTCCAGCTGCAGTTTAACATCGTAGAGCGTAATGACCTTGCCTTTCCGCTGGCTAACATCTACGTCTCCATCCATACTCACAATCTTTGACACTTTAGCCGAAACATCCCCTTCTTTGGCCGAGATGGTTGTCAGAGTCTTGTCAAAGTAATCTCTTGCCCATTCTGAAACATCTTTGTTGACCCAATGCCAATTGTTGGGGTTATGAAGAACCATTGTACGGGTTTGCTGGAATTGACAGGAAGCTCAAAGCTGGACTGGCGGTCAGCCTAATATCCATGAAGCAATGCTATGTATGCGTGCAGCTGGAAATGAAAACCTGTCAGGAAAAAGGAGATCTATGCTCCAGCAGAGCTAATCCGCAGCAAAAAGAGTACAAGTCTTCTAGGACTGGTGCCAGCTAATGTATCTCATCATGTGAAACTCCGAATGAACGCAGAAGTGCGGAGACATACTTACATGATAACTCGAAGCTTGCTTGAAATGTAGTAGAGCTGGACAAGATGGCAAGAGGTCCACACCAGCACAAAGCGTTGTTGTCTCACCGGTACTGGGGAAAGTGTCGAATGCTCTAGAAGGTCAGGTATCGAAAACCGAAACTGCAATTGTCGGCTCAGCCTTACGGTTAAATGTTACGAGTACTTTCTTTCCCTAAGCATGCAACAATATCGCATTTTCACAGGCTTCGTGTGAGGGGAATAGATATCGAACGTATCAACAATGCATTACTATATTGGGTATCTAGATGCCACAACCCTGCAATCCTTACAGGGAAATTTTCCATCCACTTGCTTCTTGTTTTCCACCTCATAGTGACTCCCCTCAATCGTAGGGAAATCCTTTTTGTCTCCCATTTATGTTATACCAAGTCTTGCAACCATGAACACACACACGAACATAGAAAGACCCATGTCGATCTTGTGAACAACCAAGGCAGCGCTTTTCTTTGTCGTACTCGGCGTGCCAGTGGCCACAAAAACACCGGTCAGAGTTACACTCGTACTAGTGGTAGCACCAGCGCTGCCAGGTGGCGACGACGTTGCAGTAGCTGTCATGGATGAGGGTACCGTGCCTGGATAGCCTGCTCCTACAGAGATAGAGGAAGGTGGTGGTTTCCAATCGTTCGATTGACTGTACAGTGCTCCGTTAATGATCACACCATGGCCTTGCTGTAGCATTGACTTTTGCTGCTCGGTGCAAGAGCCATCAATATTTCGGATAAAGCACTTTGGTTCTGAAGCAGCAGGGACGGTGTTCGTATACGTGGCGTTTGCGTCACCGCCCGTTGCAAAGTTAGCCAAGTTAACAGGTTTACCAGTCGAAATGTCTGTGCCCATAATGATCCTGGTGAAAACTGTGAAAGCTGTCTCCGGTTGATACGCCGGTATCAGATGGCCAGCATCGTAGATCCTCGAAAAGGAAAGGTTTCCGTACTCCCGCACAACGCCGCCAACATAGGAGCTGTTCGTCACGATTGCCGAGTAACCAGCATTGTAGAACGATGAATGCGCCGGTGACTGGGCGGCAATAGCATACGAAACTGCCTGTCCACCAAGCCAATTACAGATGTAATCACGATCTCCATAGATCAGAGCAACGCGAACACCCAAGGAGAGAAGGTACGCCATCTGGTTGATCTGATCGCCGCGCTGGTAGTCTCCAGTCTGTTGAAATGCATTCGAGACCGAAGGATTGCTTTCAGTATAATTCACGACAGCGCCAATTGCGGCCTGCACCTCCGCTGTATTGAGATACTCCAGATAAGTGCTCGGTGGAAAGGGATCAGGCGTCTTTTGTGTAATGTCGTACACATTTCTACCAGAACCTTGGTAAGGCCCAATTACATGTTGATTACAGTTCTGCTGGGCATTTTGGCAGACTTGATTCACCGTTGCAATGTCGCCATTGCTCTGAGGATCCATCGACTTTACCGCTGCTCTGCATGACTGGATGAGTTGCTGGCAGCCGTTAGCGTTGATGTAGCTGTTCGCTGCGGTTTGCTCGTCAACAAGAGAGATCGCCTGGATGTTGTAGGTGTTGTTGTTGGCAAAAATTGGATAGTAGCGCCCTTGCACAAGGTCGTCGACGCATCCTTGCATAATACCCAGTGAAGCCAAACGTATCTCCAATGTCTTGTTTCTGGCTACAGAATTATTCCTTCGCAAAGCATTTTGCTTCTCCCAGAAGGAAGCAAACGCAGGTCCATACTTTCCCCCATAGCTCTCAGCAAAAAGATTAACCCCTACTACACCACCAGATTGGGTGCTATTTGGCCTATTCCCAGGATTGTATTCTGGAAATGTCCCAAGAAATCCTTGTAACATGTGCCATATTGCACGTGCAGCTATTGCGGTGGTGTTGGTGGTCGTATTACCATTGTTGGAACTGAAAGTGCCATTGAGGAAGGTGAATGCCGGTTGGTTTGGAGGTGGGCTTGAGGGTGGTTGAGTAATCTCCGAGGTGAACAGGTTCAAAGATCCATTAGTTGGAGTATCATAGGAAAAACCGACTTCATTCGGCTGGTCAACGAAGAGGATATTGGAGCTGCGGTCCCAGCCCCAGTCTCTCGCCTGCGTGCCGAATTGGCCTTGTGCAATTTCGACTACCTCACAAGGCCCACATTCTTGGAACATGCCAACCATGCTGCTACTTCCAGGCCCACCATTCATGTAAATAGTCAACGGAGCATTGAGGGCATCCAATCTGGCCTCAATAAACCAGAAGAAAGTATTAATTGTGTAATTTTGCTGAATTGGTGCGAGAGTGTACGGTGGAAGTGTGACATAACCGGCGTACTGCTGTTGAGTGGAGAAGGCTGTTGTACAAGTGCCAATCGGAGGGGATTTGAAGCGGATGGTTACATTGCTGTCAACAGGAGAGTGTATAATGGTGATATTGGAGTCTTGCGTTATTGGTGGAGGGTACTGTCCATATGAGGCTGTAGGTAAATAGAGGAAAGCGAGTAACGTCGAGGAGAGTGCGATAGGCAACGCAAGTAGATATCGCTATGCAAGTCAGCGAAAGATGCCTGCCGTAGGCGCAGAATAGCTGACCATTGTTGAAGCTCTTTCACCTCAGTGAAAGCCTCGCAGAATGTTTTCAATGTTCCTAATACCACACCGTCTTGCAAGTCCCAACCCATGTAGACTTCAATGTCGCGCCTCGTGGCACCGCTTCCACAATTGGCAGTATCGCTCCTTTTTTGAGGAAAGGTATAATTGCGAATGTTACAGTATGTGTCCAAGACAAGAGATCACCAAAAGTAACGATTAGAGTTTAGGCAGCGATAGTGGTGGGATATTGGAGGTTCCCGGATCCTTCGACAAGGCAAAGCGGTGCATAAACAATAGACGATGTCAATAAACGGGGAGGTTAATGCAATAACGGCGGCAATGATACAAACAGTCGAGATTGATGACAAGAAGAAGGTCGCAGTGAACGAGAGTACGCGGATGCCAAAAATCCACCGAGAAGTAGGGAATGGACGACCGAGGGGGATCAGGCTGTGCCTTTGCGGACGATTTAACATCAATCTGACGCGGCAGGCCAAACATAGATGGCGCTAGTCGATGTCCGTCGTCAACCATCATCATGTCGGTTTTCCATCCTCAGAACTTTCAAGTAAACAGTCTCAAGTAGCACTGGAGATATGTTGCTCTCGAGAATGCTCATTATCTCCCTCTTTCTTGCACGTGCCGTACTTGAAGAACATTGTTCACTGCCCTGGTGGTAGTGAGACATCTTTCAACAATCTAGGGTACTTACAAGGAAACAGCATACGTTCCAGAAGGCTTCGACTTTAGATCCATCTACTCAGAACCACCATCTTCTTTGAAGTTCCAGCGAGTGGTTGTATCTTGGAGCAAGCGTACGTAAATAATGGCTATATTCACTCATATATTCAACGACGGTGACTCGCAGAGCCATGATCCTTGGAGCAGCTCAATTAATGTAGTAGGTTTGTGCGTTGAAAAGCTTCATTTGAGGTTTCCTGGGCAGGCTTCGATATCAAATAGGCAGATGTGATTGTTTCCATTAAATATAGCAAATGCATGCTCTCCATATGTACCTTAATGTTCAGCTTGTAAATACGGCACGCATGCTCATTACCCCATCAATCAGAAGCTGTCGCTATTCAATCAAAGCATGGCTTGCCCGTCAGCAAAGTACTATCAGTCATCTTCATCGTCATAGGGGGGCCCTGCACCCTACACTCTCCTTGAATAAGCTTGCATGTGCGCCCGACGAGCCTCCGGTGTTCCTGTAGGTCTACGATAAGGAGGTGGGCGTCGACCACCCATGTACCGTCCTGGAGGGGATCTTGGACCACCATAATACATCTCTCTCCCACAGGAACCACAATTCAGCCCACAGCTGCCACGACCATAATGACCACCGGCCCTAGACCCTCCCCGCCCTCCCAAGTAAGCTCTGGGTTGTTCCTCTCCCTCTGATTCTTCACCAGAGCTGGCGTATCCCATCTGGCTCCGGCCGCGGAACTCCATCCCACCGCTCCTCGAACTTTCTCTGCCTGCCCCAAATGGAGACCGTCCTCCATAAGGTACCCCTGACCCACCCATCCCTCCTCCAAATGAGGCTCCACGCCCAAAGCCTCCGCCGCCGCGTCCCCCCATTCCGTAATCCGAGTATCGGCGTCCGGATCCGTAGTCAGGAGCACCAATTCCACCGCCGCCTCTAGCTGACCAAGGGTAACGAGCACCAAAACCGCCCCCGCCTCGTCCCGCAGATGTGGCCCCTCCCCATCCACCGCCGTATGATGCTTCGCTGTCTTGGGGGTCTTCGCTACCTGCACTTCCGATGGAGCCACTATCGCTGCCGTTGTCGCTGCCGTAGCTAAAACGACGTCCACCCCCGCCAGAGCGGCCACCGAAGCCACCGAAGCCAGAGCGGCCTTGGCTTGGTTGGAACGCACCCGGAGAGCGTCTGGAGAAATGACCACCCTGATGGGACATGGCGTAGGGTGAACTTCGAGCGTACAAGTCGTTACTGGTTGTTGTGTGCAAAGAAGAGGGAGTGCTTGTCAGGAAGGTTGTGTCTCGATAGGAGCTACCGAGAACGTAATTCGGTTGGCTTGAATAATGAAGTGGTTGATGGGTTTATGTTAGAAGGAAAGAGAAAGAAGGAAACTCGGGAACAGCTTGGGGCTTTATGTACCCCTTTCATGACTGGTGAAACCATCCATAGACACCAAGGAGTCAGATTCTCACGTGGAAAGAGGGGTTGGAGGGAGTGATGAAAGGTAGAACAATCAGAATGTTTGGCGCACATGATGGAAAGAGGCGTGAAAGAAAGCACACTAGCTTCATATACCGGCGGGCTCGACATGATCATGAGGCTGTCTATGAGAATGAATGAATTAATGCTTAGACTCATAGTTTGAGAAGCAAAGTAACCAACACGGCAAACAATTCATGGTTTTCTTCATCTAAGAACATTGATGATGCCTGATTAGCCATGAATACCAGCACAAGTCGAAATTTAGCCAATAGCAATCGATAGCTAGTCCAGCTATCAGAGAACGTGGGCAGGAACTTTCATACATTTCTTTTCCTGATCTTAGGATTATAAGCTTTCGCCAGTAGTTAATGAGACTAACTAGGTATCCAATGAACTGTGTGGTAATGGGATATGTGGTCACTCGGCTCCGGTGCTGCTTTCCGTACAGTTTCGCCGGCAGAGCCTGACGATTTTTTCGACAGCCTATGACCACACTCCTTATAAAGACCGCTCAATCTTTACTGACTCTCGATATCCTCGAGTGAGGGATGAAGCCTGAAGCACAAGAACTAGTTGTTTAGCTACAAACTCCACGTCTTCATACGAGAGGATATCTTATTTGGGGCTAAAGTACCTGGTGTTAGCCAGGAACTGGGTCTGTCTTAAAGCCTGAAGGCTTCTCTTGCTTAGCTCGTAGTTCGACTCGCAGTCACTCAAGCTGGGTACTTGAAAATCGTTTGCTTGACCATGTCTAGTCCAATACAAGCAGCTAGCTCAGCAGCAACGCCTTTGATCGACAAATGATCTGTTACTTCAGACTCGTCCCAGGTTTCTAGGTCCTAGATAAGACATTATCGTTGGGGACTGAATCTTATCTTGTTTAGGCACGGCCTTTACCTCCAAAGTAACTATAACGTCCCCTAAACTGACCATCCATTGACCAAGGAGGTCTTCCTTTGCAGCAAGTTCATTCGTTGTGATAAGCCCTGGCATGCCGGCATCGAAAGCAGAAGCGTACTTCTGGGCGACCTTCAGTGAAGCCGCTTCATCCTCTGGTCCTTTCACATATTGGAAAGCTTCCTTGAAAGCTTCTAGACCAAGTCTTGATTCCTTCTCAAAATTGGAGGTGGTCATACTATCAGATTGAAGGAAAGTAGAGATTGATGTCGTAGGGATCTCTAAACGATGCTCGTGGGACATTGATACATACTTCCTAGCAGAAAGGCGGTTAAGCAAGTCTTGGTTCAAGGGGTCCCATCCGTTGGTTTCCGAGTCTAGAAGCCAGGAATGAGTGTGGCCTCTAAGATGCTATACAATCCGGAAATTACTGACCCAGAAGATACGAAGGACGGTAGGCGCCTTTGTAGCGCATTTTGACGCACGAATGGATGTAGTATCCTAACCGTCTGAGATGTATGGCCATATGGTGAGTTACATTAGGGTGATCTACTCACCCATATAGTACCAATCATAGCCACCTTCGAGCGTCAAGGCTATCTCTTGCAATGCACTAAGCTTGCCGAAACTCCAATCACTGACACAGTCATGATATCTACATAGCTATGAGCATATGATGAAGACGAACCATAGCAGCTAAGGAACACATACATGAGGTAGACCGAGCTAACACAATCCGGCAGAAGGTCCAATACACCAATAGCCACAAGTCGCCCATCCAATCTATAGCATTGATGGTAAGAGCCAAGCTTTTGTTCTTTTCCATTCTTGAGTTGCACACTACGTCGTAAGCCAGAGCAAAGAAAGTTTCTAAAGCCAGGCTTGGAAATCTCGTAAGGTTTCTCATGGTGGACAACCTTCTGGTAGTTCGCGAATAGAGCATATCTGGACTCTATATCAGCTCCAAGCCTTTTTCAATAATGTATTCAGTGGTGCAAACTTCTCATTTGTAAATTCATCCGGCTCCAGTGTGATCTCGAATCTGTGCGCTGGTTCTATGGGATCTTTTGTTCTAGGATGAATTGGTCTTTTGACATTCTTGTATTCGGGTTCATATATAGAATCGCGCAGGTTGAAGTGATTTCGCCGGCGCTTCTTCTCTCTAGAGACAGATGTAATGACACATTAGTTGGAAACATGGTCACTAGACTTTATATATTATATATTTGGGTGACGTACTGCCGCGTCCTTGGGCAAAGCCTAGCGGCTTGTTCTCTGTATTGGGAGCCTAGAATATACTTGTTCCATCGATGAACAGCTTGCCTCTGATCCTTTGTTGGGTCAAAAGCAGATGCATCTAATCTAACGGTCGTCTGTCAACATGTGTTTATCAAAGAGACATGTCAGCCTTAGTTACCGGATAGTGTAATGCGGACAGCAGGAGTTCAAATTGTCTGGCTTGTAATAGACATCACCGGAGCTGAGGAACATCCATGCGTAAGCCAATGCTTGCTTCTGGACCCACAGAGGTCAGGATTGAGAGCTTTACCGACGCCATCCTCGATTCACTAAGGCTTGGTAATGGGACGGGAGTAACAAAGTAGAGGAAGCAAACACAGAAGCACCTAGAAACCCAAAAATCGTCAGTGACAAACGGCGACTGAGTTGACGATTGTAACGATTGGTTGTGACTTGTGAGAGGTGCTGAGAGCCTGACGTGTGCGCTTTGGCTTTGATTTACAGTAGCCACAGGAAGACTGGCTATATCCTGCAGACAGGTCGGTCAGTTTCGTGACATACTTTGCCGTTTGTTTCGATAAAGAAGAAGAATAGAAACAACATGAGCCAGCCAAATGCGCACGAGATTCAAGGGACAGCCGGAGTGGTGGGTTTGAACGAAGTAGCTTACCCAAGGGAGTGATCAGAGAGATAGGGCCGTCCACTGCTGCGGGGTGTTGCTGCTGAGCCTGCATGATCGGCTGTGGAGTGTTGTCAAATGGAAGTCCAAATTGGCGTTAATAGCAGTCCGGTTTGGCTAGGCTTGCCTATCCCGGATCTAAAGTGATGGATAGGTACTAGGTAGGCAGCAAAGTAAGGTAAGTAGGTAGGTAAGTAAGGTAGGCAGTAGTAGTAGTAGTAGTAGTAGTAAAGTACTGTGGTAATGTAGGTATCTATCTAGGTATGGGCGACTCTTCTGGTTTCCAAACGCCTTGGACTGTATGCAGTACATTATTGCATCGTTCGAATTGTTCCTCGAATACCTTCTAGTCATTTGATCTGAACTGATCTGCCTTGAGGTAGCTAAAGAGAGGTAGGTCTGGTTTCTAGAAGACCGAATAATTCTCCGCGCAATGGCGCACTGTCCTCTTACATATGCAAAGATGCAGCCTGAGATGCAGCTTAGGTATCCAGGTAGGTAAGGCAGATACCTTACTTCCCTTACTTCCCTTACGGTGTGTTACGGGAGAAGCCTGCAGCGTCAGAATATTTGATGATCCATTTCTACCACCATCACAGGCTGCCATAGCAAATAGACTCCGTTTCGTATCGGGGCATTGGGATTACAGAAGACGTGAATTGCCTACTTACTTTCATCAATAACGTGGGGTTCTGATGTTACTTACAGATACTCCAGGTAGGCAGCTTGGATTGCCATGTCATCTGTCCTGTACCACTGGAGGAGATTGAGTGACACTTTGATCAACAAATCCTTCGAACCGGCATATCCGTTACGATTGTTCTTCATGGACATGGTTCAGGCGGCCCAGGGATCATTGAAGTATCGTAAAGTATCACAGGTATCACAGGTATCACAGGTATCATGTTTTAAAATACCTTACAGGATGAAAGCAAAAGGCTAAGGTACCCACGCACCTTAGCTGGCTGGCGTGGGGGTTTTCTACCCGCCGGAAGTCGTTAATACTTATTCTACTGTATCTAAGTTTGTAACTTGTGTAATAAAATTCTTTTGGCAAGCCCGCCAGTCGCTCTCCCACGCACCCACGGTAAATCCTCTCTTTCTCTCTCCCCACCAATTTCTTGCTCCACCACTTTGTCTAGCCCGGAGCCTGACTACTCAACACACGTTCAGATTAAAAATGTCTACACCTTCCTTTTCCCCTTCCAAAAGGAACATTCACAATCCTCAGTCTCGCCCGCCACGGGGCTGAAGGCCTCCCCGACTGCAGTGGTTATAACCTTTGACCTGACCGCCATCTGCCTACAATTAAGCCTTCCTCTTGGAGCAACCCACTTTCTCTGTTCCTTTCCACCCGCTTAGACCTACAAGACACCTCACCTCCTCACAATTAGTCTATTTGAACCCCACAAGGACAGTTCTAACACCCAAGGCTGGTGTTGATCTTCGGGTTGTGCCTACTCAATAGTCGCGCTGGAATCCTGTCCTTAGTGCCACTTCCTTAGCATTCGGCACATTATTCATCATGGCTCAGACTCTGCCTGCTACTGCTCGTACAGGAAGAGACAACCAGCGTAAGTACAGAGTGATAACAGCGATCTTTATATTGTCCACGCTGTAGTGGCACCAGGCTAGTATCGAAACCTTAAATGCTATGTGCTGATGTTGCAATTCTATCTTAGGATATGGTGCTCAAGGTGAGCGTCTCGTCGCTGGCGTGGTGCCTCTCTCTGGCGACAAAACCAAAGTCCTCGTCATCCAATCTACCCGCCGCGGCGGCTGGGTCCTGCCAAAAGGCGGCTGGGAGACGGACGAAGGCACTGCACAAGAGGCAGCTCGCCGCGAAGCTTGGGAAGAGGCCGGGATTGTCTGTACCGTCCAACGCGATCTGGGAAAAATCCCCGAAATGCGCTCTCCCCAGCAGCTCACCAAGGACGCACCTAAAGCACTGTATCAGTTTTACGAGGTCACTGTTGACCGGGAAGCAGCACAGTGGCCCGAAATGCATAAGAGAGGACGGCAGTGGATGCCATATCCACAAGCGAAGCAAGCGCTGGCTACGAGACCCGAGCTTATGGAGGCGCTTAACCGAAGCTCTATTCTGCGGTGACCTTGATGTGACCCCGTGTTAGGGCTTCCTAAAGGCTCATAGCACCTCCACGAGACGCAGGTTCTAGCTTGCGTAGCTGAGGTGTGTGTTCTTATTGGGAAGCTTGGGATGCTGGGTGTGGTGGAACAAGATGGATGAAGCTGCGTCCTTTGAGCAAGCGTGGTGCACTAAACTAATACATGGTGGTTTCTTGTTCGTCCTTCAGCGAGCTGTTTGTGCATGAGCTAGAGGGGAAAGTCACAATACTCCTTTAGCTTGCAGTCGTATCAATTATGACCCAAACGCTCGATACCTCACCAGCTGTCTAAGGAGCATATCTTTTATTCTGGGGACCACAAGAGTTATTCAAGGAGGGATAACAAAGCTAGATTCTAGAGGTTTACGAATTTGCCTGGAGACCATACACTTTCTTCAAATCTCCCTCCGCTGCTGAGTTTTTGGCTAAGGCTGTCCTTCTGTCTGCCGTTTTCTTCTCGTATTTGATCCTCCCAGGTTTCGGATATCGGCCGTCATCTAATGAAATGACACGAACTTGCGGTCACGGGCATCACGTTCACCCGCACTTCTCCTATTTGCCGTCACTTTCATAAAACCTTTTCTGATAGCTACTTTATCTACGTCTCATGTTCATTCCTACTTCTCCGAGATCGGGCCCCGCGGCAGATGAATCCTACGTTAGTTCACTCCAAATGACCATCCTTGACGGAAATTTCATCTATTTTATGTTAGAGGTACTGGAGTATTTCAGTACAAAGCTCGGACGCCAATCTCAACATCTTGATTCCAAAGAACTGAGGAACCATCTCTGGTCATGTTTAATTGATTTGATGTTCATCATTTGCTATACCTGACTTAGGGGAACCTCTAGCCTTTGAGGTTTGCTTGACAAACTGCTTCGCGATACATAGAATCGACAAGAATACAACTGGCTATTCATTTTACATTTCTGCTGAAAATCTCTTTTCATACCTCACTCATGCTGACTTTCCCATTTTCAACTGTGTCTGCTCAAGATTTCTAAACACCAAGTTCGCCATCCATAGATATGGAACTTTTGTCTTCCACTTGAGCCCTCCCTGCGAACCTATCGTGAGCGACTATGGTCTCCCGTTACAGAGGCAGATTTACTCCCAGAATCGCAGGGATCACCTTCTGGCGAATCCTCTCACCTTGATAGAAAGCATTACAAAAAACAGAGGGTGAGGCGACTTAGTTCTGCTAGCGTGGTTTTCATCAGTATTTTGGCTCCCTACATTAATAATTTAGGATACTAGAGAGTACTGAGTCAAAGGGGGTATGGACAACAGGCTCCACAGAAGCTGGCAGTGTGCTCAGGGCAGAAAGTCTTGGTGGATTAAAGGACCGCTTACTGTGTAGACATCAAATTGATTCAAGAACTCAAGGAAGGTTGAGAACTGCACCATAAAATGCTCCACCCTATGTCGAGATGATCACGTGCTAACGACGTATCGTCGCGTTCAAAATCCGAAGGTGCTTTGGATAGGGGACGCAAGGAGCACAGTAATATGAGTTACAGCATGCATTGAGGGTATCGTAGTAGATACATTGCTACATACTGGAAATATAATATTGATAGCCAGAAAAGAGCTGGCTTGTCGTTGCTTAGGCTTCTTCCGTTGCAGGGCTCTTTGGTCTTGGTCTCCCGCAAATGCCGCGTCGGCTTTCTACGTAACGCTGGAAGCTCGATCAATAGAACATGATTGTTGTCTTTGTACAAAGATTGAGTGGTATACGAGACGTAGAACTTCAGCTACTGAAGAAGTACGGAGTAGAAGAAACCCATTGAAGTTGGTTTCACATGTCCCCACCTCCGCTTTAGAGGACCCTGGAGATGTTGGACCATCACCACTTAGATAGTCTCCTTACAACGCAGCGGAAGCAACGTGAAAGCTTATCGACTTCTCCTCCATTTATCATAAAGCTGTTACCACTCAACAACCGGGCTCCACAGGATGCCCATTAGTCCATCGATCATTGAAACTGTCAGGACTCAGGAGAGTTTCTAACGCTGGCACCCAATACGGAACAAGCAAGAAGTGACCAATGCCATCCTCATCGCGTCGTGCAGGACAGTACAGTGGCAGTAAGTTCTCAGCATCGGGGAACGGAAGGCAATACTCATCGTCTGCAGTGGACGGGTTTCCTCGGAGAAGGGTGCAGCGCCCTGCAATTGTGACATACTTGAGAGATACAACCGATTCGAGACTGCCTCAAAGACTAGCGGAGCAGTCGACTTTCCCACCCTCCGAGGGACACCGTGGTGGCAGTGACCATGGACTGCCTGGCAGTAGTACTGGGACATCGATGCTCGTTGCCGGCAGCAAGCACACCTCATCACACGACCTCGCAGCTCTGACCACATCACCGAGTCTTACAACCTCCGAGTCGGTGCCATCTTCAGTCGGTATAAGACAACTGGAGATAGCAAATTCAAGATTGCTCGCTGAAGGAGAGGGTGGTGTCCTCGTGGTTGATACCGTAAGAACGGAAGGCAACCTCGAATGCCCGTTCAACCTTCTCTTCTGCCTCGAGACCTTCTCCAAGGTGGAAGATTGGTTTAACCACAGTATGACACATTTCCGTGAGATTGGGCCTCCAGATTTCAACCAATGCTGCTTCTGCGATGCGAAGTTCGACTCCTCCACTGCGATATGCAGCTGGGCCGAACGAATGCAACACGTCGCTTACCACCACCAATATGGTTGCAGACTGGCCGCTGCTCGACCAGACTTTGAGCTTTATGCCTACCTGTGGAACAAGCGATTGATCACTGATGGCGAGTATCGGGACTATAAGGGAAATAATGAGGATCGAGCACGGGCTGCACGGGCATATCCATCTCCCCCCGAGTCTCCAGAGGAGCCCAGAGCATATACCGACACGTATTCGAACTCACGAAGCCGGCGTGAGCGCCAGCGATGAGATCTACTACCTCTTTCTGGTTATTCGGCTCTTCCATATGATATTTGCGTACAACAACACTGCTGGTATCTTTGGGTTAGCTAGAGGCTCGACTCCTTACAACAACAGCCCAACGATATGAGACACATGACAGAATCACAGACAACTCTTGTTGGCTCACTCTCCACATCAAGAGCTTGGGTGGCGAATTCGGTTGTGTCCAGGGTGACGACGCAGTTTTTCGCCTCCCTTGCCACCGGAGGTTAGATTCGCCACGAGCTGTGTTACTCAGACCGCTTTCTTTCCTTTCTCTAATCTTTATCATAAGGCATCATGCTGGTAATGGATAATGAGGAACGACAGAGATGGATTTTCTTAGATACCCAAACCCTTTGTTTTTTGGGGGTTTCCGCGACGGCCAGGGTTGCAGAGCGGGAGTTATTGGGGGTTCAAAAGCCATCTCAATTTATGTGCGATTCAATGCTTATATATCTCTTACACTCCTGAGTCACACTACTGGTGCCTATAATTGCACATGGTTGGAGCCCAATACCCAACTTATATCCAGCCTCATATTTCCAGCCTCGCCAGCAACCCGTCCAATCACATCCCATAATGAGCCATTCTTCTTATCAACCTATATAATCATCCTGCACTCTATCTTTTTTTTGTTCTCGCAAAGCAAAAGTTTTGGGACTTCGATTTCCGCATGACGCCTGTGCACACCCCTTGCAGCTCCGTTTGCAGGAGCAGCCCACCTTTCGATACATCCATCGGCTCATCTCCGCTTTGACCTACCTACTCATTGGCCCGGAGAAAATATGGGGGTTGGCCACTGGCTTCTTTCGTGACCTCGTACTTACTAGTTCCCTGTCTGCTTGGCCCGATTGGCTTCCCTCATTTCTCTTTAATGGGCTTTTCGGTTTTTGCTATCCTCCAAAGCTGTTGGCTCATATGTGGTTCTCACCGCCTCTGTGTTTTTTCTATCTTCAACTGCTTTGCTCATCACCGCCCCTCCTGCTCTTCCCGTTTAACCTCTGCTTGTACTCGCAAACGACCTTCGCACCTTTCAGACCTCGATCAGCAGCATAAATCGGTGCCTTTCACCTCCTTTCCCTCTCTACTAAAGCACATAGCTCCTATCACAAAATCACCTCTGGATATCGCCTCGCCATATCCCCTCCTGCCCAATCTCATTCCATTTCGTCGACGCAACACATGCCCCACACCTTCTCACCTTACAAATCATCCTGCACCAATATCCCGGCCGCCCCTTCCAACCTGTATCTAGGACCCAGAAAACATAACGACTACCTGAACAAATCACCAATCGAAACCCCATGACCCCCAAGTCCTCACACGAAGCTACGACTCAAACGAAAATACTTCTGATACTGTTCATACCCCCCAGGTCATTCCCATTTCCCCAAGCTTACAATCTGTCCAACAACGCCGGCTTGAGGCGTCTAGGAAGTGCTAAGGGGGTATATTTTCAACTTGCTTAAGTTAAGCTTGGCTTCCCTATCATGTGCAGGAGCAATCTTATAGGACGACTCGATAACGGTGTGGGTGATGGAAGGGGTGAGAAGTGAGATTACGGTTAGGAAACGGTAGTGGTGGTGCTTTTGGCTGGGTGTGGTGGATTGCGGAGGGGCTTGTATGGGAAGGAGCTTCAGTGTATACCGGATAAGTACTAGACGACTGATTGAAGATTATTACAGAGAGAGATGGAGAACAACGGTTCGAGGAGAAAGTAAATATCGTCGAAGCGGCGTAAGATCTAACATGATCAGAAGTCCGGTTCGAAAACGTACCGGGATGTACATATCGAAGGATCTTTGTGGTGGATCAGAGGTTTTGAGGTTGGAATCGATGTGCGGTGAGTAATAATTATATGGCAGATTGCCTATGAACTAGACCAAAGGAGGTCGAAAAGGAGGCATCCTGAATGCACAAAAAGAACGCCCAGGTGATATTTCATTGTAGATGCTCTTTCTAAATGCATGATATGGTGCATGCCATTCCAACCTCTTCTACCAAAAAACAGGAACCACACCGCTGGAATGAACTCCCTACGCTATGCTTTTCACCCGTCACCATCCCGATTCCCCTATCCTATGCTAATTAGAAAATCAAACAGCCCCCAAGCCACCCTACTCCATCAACTCCACCGGCGGCCTCGCCGTCTTCGTCATCCCTACCGACCCGTCAAGCGGACTCACCTCCTCCTCCCCCTCTTCCGTCGTATCCTCCACCATCACCGCCGGCAGATTCGGACTGTCCCCGTGATCTCGCGGGTGATACACCACCGTGCTGCTCCCACTCCTTTGCCTCCCACTACTCTGCACTCTCTTCCCTTCCCTCTCGCCGCCATCGCCTTTCCTATCGTCCATGTTTTCGTCCGCAGGGCTCAGTGGCTGCTCCTCGTACCGCGCATGTAGATTGGCTAGCGCGGCGGCCAGGTCTTCCGCATACACGTCCTTGTTCGGGGGTTCCTCATTGCGCATCTCCCACCCGTGGGGCGGGCTCGGTGGCGGGCTGATAAAGAACAACTTCGACGATTTGGGGGCGTGTAGATGCTGGTCTATTAATTCGACGGGGGTGGGCCCGCCAAAGTAGATGCGGGTGCGGCAGCCCATGATAGGTTCGCCGTCGAGGAGCTGGCGGATGAGGATGGCGGCGGGGGTGGTGTAGAAGGAGACGATTATGCGGCGGAGAGACTTTAGCGGGGAGAAAGAGTGGAGGGGGGCGTAAGAGTCGATGAGGGTGCGGATTTCGTGGAGGCAGGTGGGGTGGAAGATTGAGGGCTCGAGGAGGTTCTGTGGGACAGCGGTTTAGTGTATGTTGGAGGATGAGAGAGGCGGAAGAAGGCTTACTGTTATGAGGAGAGTATTGGATGGGGGCGAGGGCTCGATGAGAGGAGGTAGGGTCGAGAGGTCTAGAGAGAGGGTTTCTCTTGCACTTCTTGAGATGGGGCTTGATGATGATGATGATGTGGGAGGGGATGCGTTTTGTATCGCCATGATTGCAGGAGGAGTATCTAGAGGAAGCTGCGGAAACAAAGGAGGCAATTAGGAGTAAATTCTACGATTGTAGACGACTGAACAGTCGGGTGTTGTAGATGGATTTATATGGAAGATGGTCTAGGTAGGTAAGGTCCTAGAACTATAAGGTGGCGCAGTCCTCCACGACACAGACAAAACGAATTCCCGACCCGGATGCCGCTTTTGCTTCTAAGCTCTAAGCATGACCTGCTCAGCCAACTTGGATTATGACTGTGTCTCAAATTACATCTTCAAGCTGTCAATGCCTCCATTCCTCAAGGCTAGCACTGCGAGGGCAGCAGTAGATTGGATTTGGGACTGGTTTGTAGGAATACGGATACAGTACTATCTGTCCGCAATGATCTGGAATACGAGTACTGGCTGTACTGGCTGTGCTAGTCACTTCCTACCCCTAACAACAACATCATTGATTCCAATCTACATGTAGTGGCAGTGAAATAGGGGGATATATCGTATAGGGAGTAGTAATGTAGAGATCAGTCAACAGCAAGGGGGTGGCCAGCTCAGATAGGGGCAGTGTGGGCCAAAGGTGGATACATTCCGTATTCTCCTCTCCATTTTCCTTGCCATGCTACGCAATTCTGCCCGCCTTCGTTCTTGCAAGACACCATTGAGACAACAAGAGTCATGGGAGTAAGATTATGAGAGAGGGTCAATCACTGTGCTTTCACAAAGAGCATTGGGTGCGGTTCTTCCTCTCGATCTCATAGGGTCTCTTTGGATATCAATCATATGTACAATAGCCTGTCGAGAGGAGACAAGAGAAGTGTGACTCAGGTAGTCTACACTTCAGAGGTATTATTCAACTTTTCATTCCCGCTAATCTTGTCCTTCCATATCGGAGCAATGATACTCGAAGCTCGAGACGGTGAAGTTACAAATCAGAAGGAGAAATTCTTCTTCGGTGAAACATTCTTCTTCTTGAACCTCTCCATGGCTTGCGCACTTGTAGAACTTGACCCAAATTTACCCCTATCCTTGTTCGTGATAACCACCAATCCATTGTCATTGCCAGTCGCCTTGGCCTTAGCAGCCGCCTTCTCGAGCTTCATGTTCTGAAGGTGGACGATGATGGCTTGGAACTCGCGGTCCTCCTCGGCCTCGTCCTCCTTGGTCGCTGTCATAGCACTCTTGAAAGCGGGTTTAGATATCTTTAGAGAGTTGCCGACGGTAGCACTGGAAGTGGTCTTCATAGTACAGAAGGGACTTGTCGCACAATCAAGGGCTTCCGAGGGGTTTGCTTTCATTTGAGCCTGGAGATGATCGTGCATAATCTGTTCCTCGTATTGATTGCTGTAAACCTCGGGCACCGAAAAAAGACACTTTTGCGCTGTTTGGTAGGTGGCTCCGAATTTGTGCATCTCGCGGTCAATCGTCGCGTAGGCCTCGTTGAGAAACTCAATTGCCTGATAGATGGCGTCGAAATGCTCGGTGAACCTGCACATGTCGTGTCTGGAATTTATCTTACGGACTTGGAGAAACGGGTGGTAGACCATAGCATCATAGAACTCTGCTAAGCCTTCGAAAAGCTGCTTCTCACGTTTGCGAACCGGTGCAAGTTCTCTGTAACAACCGTTAGCACTGCGTCGTCTTCTCAACGCTACAAATGGCTACACATACTCCATGAGCCTAGCGTTCCATACTCTCAAGGCTGTTCTCCACAGGTAAGGGTCCGTGTCAGGTTTAAGGCTCGGCAAGTGAGTCTTGACTTCATGGATCTTGTCAATACCACGATTGAGATTATTTCCGAACTCGTCGAAAAAGTGGATGACTTGTAGTGTAACTTCCTCCAGTTCCTCCATAACATCGGGTTTGATCTTCCAATCGATGGTGTCATTCTTTCCCTTGTAGAGCATGATGTTCATATGTCTAACCATGTTAATCACTGTCTGAAGCTCTTGCTTGAGCTCGCTGTCAAAGGCCCCGGTATCCAAGAGCTTGAGAAGCCAATCGCCATTCCGGCGAGCCTTCTTCTCAGCTTCTGCAGCAGATCTCTCCTCAGCCTTTATACGATCCAGGCGCGGGATGTACTCCAAGAGCTGCCAAGAGTCGGATCCACCGGATCCACGGTAAGACTGTTTGGCTGGAGCATGTTGATGTGTTTGGGCAGGAGCCACAGGCGCGGAGCGGTATCTTTCAGCGAGGCGAGCAGGAGTCATGGTCAACTCCTCTTCTGAACCGTCACTGTTGGGAGCAGACATGATCTCAGCAATGAAGTCATAAGAGTCGTCCGAGCCGCCTGTGGTGGATCCGGTGCTCGAATCTGTAGATGAGTACGTCAAGGACGGTACAGGGCTAGTTTTTTGGCTTAGAGTAAGGTTGTAGGTTGTAATCTCGGCGCCCTTCTCATATTTGACGATAGTCAGGGATACCGGAAGAAGATCACCAGGCACAGTGATAACGATTGTGTTAGTGAAATGTCCATCAGGGCCCAAATAGTGGGTAGCAATGTAGTCCATATTCACTGATTGCTTCACATAATCGTGCACGGACGTTCAGGGGTAAAGGAGAACGATAACTGATGGTGATGGTTGATGTTCGCCAACGATGCTCAATGTGTGCAAGAAGGCTGATGATCTAGACTTCACATGGTAACGAAACAGCGTTTGACACCCTAATGTTGAAGGAAATTCCGGATATACGCATTCTCACTTACATTAAGCGGCAGCGAACTGGATTTCTGATATGCCGTCCGTCAAACAGGTTGTCAGCGCCACTACTACCACACAGCTGGATCAAAGGCACGACCACAAGACTTTTCATATCCGTCTAATGAATCAAACTGTACCAACTGCTTAGAGAAAATGCGACACTCATCCACCAGAGGGGAGTCAAAAGTCAATAGACAGCAGCACTTTGTCTTCGTGAAGAGCGTGCTTGCATGCTGCCTCTCAAACCAAGTGCCAGTCTTGCCAACTTGTTGTGGGTAATCACATAGTTCACTTGACTTTTCTAAAAGAGTTGTCAGTCAGGATGGTCAATAAGAATGTAAGATCATCCATTCGGCTTATGAATGCAGCTGAGAATTGGATGAAGAGATATCTGAAATAAGTCAATCTTAACCCAATTACCACTCTTTCTGGTAATAGAGCCGGCCTATCGGTTATTACGTACTGACTTTCGTCTCCTGGTGATCCAACCATGAATTCGATATCGAGCCATCTCTCAAACCCTTTCTCATCAACTTCCACTCGGGGAGTTTACCACCTTGACAGCCTTGTAGGTAGTAGGTATCCTAGGAGGAGTACACCACAGGGGACATGGTACATGATGAATGACCCTGTCGAAAATGGCGATGCTTGTCAAGTCTTTAAGGTGTGGCATAACACCCCAGCCTTTTGACTTGGTACAAGCTCTAGCTCTCCGCATATCGACTAATTGGCACGCCATGGTAGAGACACGTGACAACTTAAAGTGATGCGATGTAATCACAATCCGTTGATGAGGTAGGGATTTTTCAGGCTGCGGAAGAGCAAATAAGACGGGACGCATGGCCATCGATGAACTATTGTTGACAAGGGCGGCGGGTTGCATTTGCCCTAATAGAGTAGTGATAGTGGAATGACACCATCAAGAGTTTCCACCTACGCCTGCAGTTGCAGAGCCCGCAGCCCCTTCTTCCTCCTGTGGAATCTCGTCCTTGTCATAATCATCTTCGCCGGCTACATCCATGACCCGTTCACCTGCTTTTTCCAATGTCCGGCGACTCCAAGCCCGAACACCCTTGTATATTGCCTGCAAAGAATTAGGTTGGAATCTGAAGAGCTTGGGTTTTCAGACTTACCCAAAGAAAAGTCCCAACACCAACAAGCACCATAATCCAACTGATGCTTGCCAAGCGATCGCGTCCATTGGCCCCAGCGCGCCCGCTACTGTTCAAGATACCAGAGCTCCTCAAATTCCACCACTGCCATGGAGAAAGTGCGAAGATGACTTTGACAAAACTTAGTAAACCAAGTGAAGCAAGGCCCTTGATGAAATGTTCTGTCCATGTTGGAACATCTTCGTCCGTCAGTATTGGTTCAAGTTTGGATCCGAGGTTTGATATTGAGGCGGAAGATAGAAATGAGTAAGGATCAAGATAAATATTGATGATAGGATCTGCGACAAACCCCATAATAAACATGGTGAGGAAGAGTATTGTAATCGTCAAGACAACCTGAGTTGTGGTGCTGCTGATCCATCTTCCCCAGTTCATCCTTTCCAATCGATATTGAAACCCACATGTAGGGCAATGCCAATAGTTCCTTTTTGCGTAGCCGGGGTCAGCATGCCGCCAGGCCTGGAGACACCCTTCATGAACGTATTTCGAGGATCCCTTGCATTTGCAAGGTCGAAGTAGTCTACCAGACTCCGGATCCGTGGAATCATATGTCACACTTGGGGAAGGTTGAAGTATACCGGGCAGGCTTTCTGTCGGCATGTGAAACGTCGGCATCACAGTCTCCAAACAAATACGACAGGTTCTTGGAGGCCAACGCTTTTCTGGTTTGGCAGCCGACTTTGGAGCTGGGTTTGGAGCTGAGGTGGGAGTCGGCTTTGGGCTATTGGTTTCGGCGGGCTTGGGATTTGATTTTGCCCTATATTGAGCTTCGGAGGATTCATTGAGTTCGTCGCTGAAGCCACCCGGCATAGATGAGCCCGTATGAAAATCAGGATTAGATGGACTCGTGGGAATATCTTGCGGCCAGTGCCACTGTGGGCTTGGACTAAAACCAGTAGAAGCCATGGTTATATCAGAGGATGAAAATTTTCAATACTGTGAAAGACCACTCTATCCAGCTTCGAAATCTGTTCTTATTTGCAGCCAAAGCCCAGTGAATGGGATAATATACATATCCAGCGAGTGATCTAGTAATGGCAGTTGAGGCGACGTGCTCTTTGTGCCAAAGGCTGACATTGTTGGTCGGCGTCGGCCAAACTGAACGCCGCCACTAAGGCATCGTCTGGCTCGGCTAAAGTTGACTTGACGCGTAGGAGCTCTGTGCCTGGTGCATTCGAAGCTGCCTCTATTGTTCAGCTCACAGGACGCTCAACAATCCACTCGCCTTTCGAACACAGTGATCTCAGTGGAATCGAAGAGATTTCTGTTGGATGAGCTGTTGCTGACCTTAGTAACTTCCATTCCGGATCCGCCATGGCGGACAGATATTCCTTCTCGTTAACAACCTTTTCCCCAAGGTAAGAGCTAAGCTCTGGATCAATATGGACATCATTTTACTGATATATGTTCTAGTGGGAAGCTGGTGCAAATAGGTGTGCTAGATCTTGAAGCCCTAACTCCAGAATCAACCTAATACCACTCTAGAATATGCCCTCAACGCAGTGAACCAAGGTGTCACATCCTTAGGTATCAAAGGTACCATCCACACCTCATTTGGACTCCGGATACGTTGGGTATATTGACAACCTCTCTAGCGACAAACGGCATTGTACTGGCAACCGAAAAGAAATCCTCCTCTCCTCTTATCGATCCTCCCTCCCTCTCCAAGGTCTCACTCATCACTCCAGATATCGGCATGGTCTACTCCGGCATGGGCCCCGATTATCGAGTCCTTGTCGACAGAGCACGTAAGGTATCGCATACAGGCTACAAGCGTATCTATAACGAGTACCCACCCACTCGAATATTAGTGCAAGATGTAGCGCGGGTTATGCAGGAAGCTACACAATCTGCTGGTGTTCGGCCTTATGGCGTCAGTTTACTAATTGCTGGGTGGGATGATGGTGTAGAGCCCGAGACAGAGGAGTTGAAGAATGAGGGGTTAGAGACCGAGGCTGAGAAGAAGAAGGCGTCGGGGAAGACGGGCGGGATACTGAAGGGTGGGCCCAGTCTTTACCAGGTTGACCCGAGTGGAAGCTATTTTCCGTGGAAGGCCACTGCTATTGGGAAGAGTGCGACTAGTGCGAAGACGTTCTTGGAGAAGAGATACAAAGACGACTTGGAACTCGAGGATGCGGTGCACATTGCGCTCCTAACACTGAAGGAGACAATTGAGGGGGAGATGAACGGAGAGACTGTTGAAATAGGCAAGTGCATCAACCGGCAATACCAGGTATCCGTGCTTACTTGTGAAACCAGGTATCGTCGGCCCACCAGCGAATCACCTGCTGGGCTATGAAGGGGTCGAAGGAGCGCAAGGGCCAAGATTTCGAAAGCTGAGCAAAGAGGAGATAGAAGATTACCTGACCAACTTGTGATGCTGTCCTTTGTTTCCATCTAAAATTTAATCCTCGGCTTTGGCCGCATAGAGGGCGTGCCGTAGAGTTGGTCAGTCAAGGTCTTCGAACAGCGGCCATATTGCAGGTGGACATTGTGACCTTCAAGTGTTGACACGCATAGTAAAGTTCCCCTAGCACTGATCTCTTTTGTATATAATCTCTCTTCAACAGCTCTCGTAGTGGTTCACGCCTGCAGTGTCTTTTCGAAGTGTAAAGACGAACTCTCATCCATCTTGATTTTTTCCCACTTCACCATTCCTCTACACGGCTGGATAAGTATTTTTTCTGTTGCTGTTAAAGTTGGTTCGCTCGTCTGACTATCCTTCTACTTTGCTCTTCGCCCTTCGCCGTTACGAATTTTTTTGGCCCACTTGACTATACCACCATTCGCAACCAGCATTGTCAAGTCTTTGCTACTCATATAGTCTTCTGTTCATTTTCATGGTTGACTTTTTACTCGAAATAAGTCTCTCTGATTTTGCTTCAAGATGACCTTTTCTGAGAGAACACTATTGCCCGAAATAATAAATTGTTTTCATTCAAGTCATTAGAATCATCAACCTTCTTGAGCCGTCCGATCTAAAAAGTGTACGCTCCTGTTTATCCCCTACTTTACTCAGTCCGTCGTACTCCTCACATCTCGTTAGCCGTCTCGTAAGCCATCGACTCTCCGTCGCTCTCTTCAACGTCATTTATCTCCTCATCGGTTCCAAACGTATCCGACCCTTTCTTAGATTGTTCCACTTTAACATCGCCTTTCTCCGCCATCTTCGCTTTCTCTCCTTTTAAAATATTTCCCGCTTCCTCTGCGCCCCTCGTCTGAATCTCCAACACACTGATCCCATCTCCAACCTTCACAAGCTCCCTCTTCCCCACCGAGACGCTACAGCTCAGTCTCCCCCCTCCCTCTCCTTCCTCATCAGCCTTCTCAACCGTATATCTCACCTTCTCCGCACCCGCCAACATTCCCAATTCCAATTTCGGGTGTAGCAGCGCAACGCTACCTCTCAATGCTCGTCGAAGGTACGTCATCAGACCAAGACGGGATATGAAGGCTTCGCATGCGGGCAGAGAGCCACGGCTGTCGATATAGATGGCGCCAAGGAGGGATTCGATGATGTCAGAGAAGAATTTGGGGGCGTCGAGGCGGGCAAGAAGGGTCCAAGGGTAGTGAGTCCCTTGCTCTAAAGCATCACTTATAGGTGCTCTGAGGGTACTATAGCGAGCAAGACAGGCTTGTTGGGCATTACCGATATTGGGAGAAGCGTGGCGCATGAAACGCCAGATCGAGGTATCTTCTGAACCGGTCACTGGGATGGAAAGTGTGAGGCATAGGAACGCGAGGAATGGGCCATTGACGAGGGTGGTGCGGATGAGGTGGAGCATGTTGGTTCGGACAGGGGGTTGGTGAGCGTAGGCTATGGTGGTAATGATGTTATCCAGAATCGAATCACCAGCGAATTCAAGCCTTGTTAAACAAATCAGTACGCTTTGACTCGCTGATTATTTGAGGCGGAATGAACAGACCTTTGGTAGGACGCACCGCTGTGGGGGCCATGGTGGCTTGGGTGCGTTAGAGCCTCGACAAGAAGAGATTTGCGGGTGAAAGTATAATCGATCAACTCCTCGAGCTGCTCAAAATGTGCAGGATACTGGATATTTATATTGTAAACGACAGACAATGAGTCCACTCTTTCAGACAGCGGTAACCATGGAATCTCGGGCAAGAATACTTTCAGACATGCAAGCGCTTTTTCTTCTTCTCCATCAAGCCAAGCTGCCCCAATAAGGGCCTCGACAACATCTGCAAGTGTCTTCGTCGAAACCTGTCTGGTGGTCGTTACTCGATCATGTGACATAGTTGAGATATAGGGAGGCTTCCATTTATGACCTGTGAATGGCTTTGTACGGATCCATTTAGCTAAGTTGGTTCGGAGAGCGGCCGATGCAAGGTGAGCGTTTGAGACTATGTGATCTTTCTTGTTTGACAAGATTCCCTCATGCCACTGGAGATGTTCGGCCAGGAGTGTCATCGATGTCAAGAGCTTGAGTCGACTATCTCCCTTGAAATTGAGAGTCAGTCAACTGTGACGGAACATTTGATTTATAGCTCCCAAAACCTACTAAGAACTCCATACACTGGTAATCGGTTCGTTCTCGGGCGGCAGGAGCGCTCGTGGCAGTCATCACAAGACTGAGGTCTTTGAACTGTACCGAGGATAATAGAGTCCTGCAAAGGTTCTCTACAATGAAACCAATCTCAACCTGGTGCATAATGGAAGGGATGAACAATGCAAATCTAGAGTAAGCGAAAGGTAGGTTGTCTACTTCGCATTCGCTTGCTGGTATGTATATGAACCCTGGAACACCAACTGCCTCCTGAACCCGCGGATGCAACTCATGAAGGAAGTCTGCTCTTTTTGACAGTCTCGTTAGTTTTAGATAATCCGTTTCGGGGGTTCTCTCCCAGTCTACGACCATCGCACACTGTGCAGCATCGTCCGATGCGTCGAAATGTGTGCGGAGTACGTCCCGGAAGACATGGGCTGTCCCATATTTGTTCATATCTCGAACAATCCCAATATTTGAACTTGCCTCTGTTATGTCCAAGAGCGTGTCAGCTCGCCTTGTTCCGCGGAAGGGCTCAGTCCACGCCTCTAGGTCTCTTATGTCAGGGGCGATGAACAAAGCGGCGAAATCGAACTGCCCGGCATTCATTCGCCTTTGATAGATAGAGGAAAGCAGTAAGCCTGTGGCTTGTGCTGCGGAGGCTATGTAATCCTGGTGAAGCGGTGTAGGGGAACTCATACTAATAATCGCGGTGAACGATACACCGTGATCCCAGTGTAGCTCAAAATTCGGGATGCTTGGCAAGGCTCGAGGGAGAAGCATCTCCATTTCTGATAAAGCCTCTCCGTTATGATCGATCACAACGGCAGATGTATATAAATTTCCTGCTTTTTGCCACTCCTGACCAATTTCGGCCCACGCGTTCAGCTGCTCAGGAACCTCCACAAGACTAGCGATCTTTTCTACAGCACTGTGAGCCTCAATTGCTGCTTCGTCTGTTCCTCTTATAGGAAGAAGGTGATCAGAAACAAGACCAGCATGGAACAAAGCTACATATGCCTCGAACGCAGCGTCTCTTCTTGCAAACTTCTCGGTCTTCCACCTCGACTGACTGCAAGCTTCCCGCACGGAAGCATGGACTGAATTGGGTAGGATAACCCTCCCTGTGATTGCCCCGTCTTCGACCGATTCTGAGAATATGAAAAGGGGCACAGTATCCACATAAGGATCAGTCGGTAAGGTAGCACAAAAGTGGTAAAGATGCTGTACGGCATCGCTGATTGTAATCTTTGCCCTATTTTCTGTAAGTGTATACACCGACGCATTGAAGCTTAACAGTTGAATCATCATACATCGGCCAAGAAAAGAGCCTGGTTTCACGTAGATGGAATATGGAAATCGACAGGGTTTACATCAATTGACTCCGCTTCATAACTCGAACGCCGATTAGAGGGAGTTAAGCCAATGGTCGTGTCAGAAATAGATCGTCACTGAACTTGGTGAACTGCTGAAGAAGTGGAAAAGGTACATCAAACAAGCATGATAAAAACCTAAGAGTGAATAGATAACGGAGAGGTGAATAGAAGGGAACGCACCCGGTCGACTCGACACAGAACTCTCTATCACCCTCTTCTATGGCCTCCAGACCTTGTATCTCCTGCAGGCACCTCATATCATCCATGTACGTTTCTATCATTTCAGTTTCTAGCTGTTGCCATGTTGACAGTACTGTGCAGTAGCTGCCCTCTTCGAACATCAAAACGAATTTTGAAGACGATTTCCGCGCACGGCCCCTTCTCTGGATGAAGGACTTTAGATTCATTACTTGCGGTCGTTCGAAACATACAACCGCATTGCATGCTGAAACGTCTATTCCCTCCTCTAGGGCAGTGGTGGTGATGACGAGGTTGCTCCGGCCGTTGCGTAGATCATCCAATGTGTTCTTTTGATTTTTGACATCCACGAGTTCCCCAATATCAAACTTACGATTGTTCGAAGTAGAAGCGCCCACGAAGGTACTAACTATGAGTCTCTCCTTGGTCTGCACATGTCTAGATAGAAGTTGAGCGAGTACAGCAACTTCAACACGTGTTTGTACGAATACAAGACCTCTGAAATTTTCATCCTGCTCTTCCACAAGGAAGTCGATCAGACGCTGTACCTTAGGCGTTACATTTAGGTCATCTTCGATTGGTGAGGCGCTGTCTGCTGGAATCTCAATACGAGCCAACAAATTCTTAAGATAGATCTTTTCGGCATCATCAATAGCGTCGAAGTCGATAGATCCACTACTGGCCCCGGCCACAAACTTTTGAATGCATGCTCGCATGTAGAATTCCAAAGGCCAAGCACCCAGTTCAGTGAATATATTCAACGCTTTGCGATATAATTTTTGTAGCTGGTCCATGCAATATGTCTTGCGAGTGGTCAGAGCCTTACGCAGTTCTCTCGAATCTCGCGTAGCTGGGTTAGATCTCAATTTGATCACATAAGGGTCTTGCTCGATATCTATATCTGTGCAAAGTCGCCCTAAGCTTGCGAGCTCTCGACAATTCATGGGGCTGAACGGATTTGTCGAATATGCCAATTTGATTAAGTCAGGCTGGATCACGTATTGAAGCATCTCTTCACGGTGAAGTTTGGGGGTTCGGGAAATAGCCTGCAAGTTTTCTTCCAATTCCCTGCTAGAATTGAGCAGCTGATCGGGTCCACTGCAGAGGCTCTTTCGACTTACTGCAGGCCCCCCGCTTGACTATTAATTACAGGGCTAGCAGTGAGTCCTAGAACGGCTGGAACATCCTCTGAGGTAGCAGAGGCATATGGATGGTAGAAATCGCGCATGATGCGGCTGGCGGGATGATCAGCCCGGGCATGGTGCGCTTTCAAACGGTGTTAGATGGCGGCAAGAAATCTAATGGTATTTGAGCAGCTACCTTCATCAAAGACGAGCAGAGCCAACTGTGCCATCCCCACGAAGCCATGTATAAGTGCATCCAGAAGTACCTACTCAATTTAATAGGCCCGAACAATATTCAAGGGCAGAGCTTGGCTACTTGTTCATACCTGATGAGTTGAAACTACGATCTTTATTCCAGCAAGCACCTCGTCCCAGATCTGTTGCTCGCTCCAGCGGTCTACACCGTCAGCTCCCGATAGAAACCTGGTCTGGAATGCAGGAAGCTGAGTGGATATCACATCATGCTGTTGGTTGGCCAAAGCGACTGTAGGTGCTAAGAACCATACAAACTGCGTTGGTCTCAGCAAGGAACGTATACAGCCACGTTTGGAGTAGGGAATGCTGTACTTTTTCTGGCAAACAGCGTTCCAATTCCTTCTCAATCCGAGATACCGCTCTCGCCGAAGGTCAGTCAGAAGAAGATTTCGTTCTCATCTCTGTTCGTACATGAAAGTTTTGCCTGAGCCAGTGTCCATCTACAGGTCTTTAGCTTCTTGGTCGTGAAGTAGTATTGCTCTTTCGTACAGCAACAATGATGTTTCGCCGCATGCTCTCTTCCAACATCTCCAGTTGGTAGGGCCTTAGCTTGAATGTATGAGCTCTACTCCCATCGGCGTTAACCGATTCGGAGCTCTCAACCTGGCCCGCCATATTTCCATAATGTGCGGCTCCACGATCAGGGTTACCGAGGACAGGCATGACCATCTTGACAGGAAGGCGAACTCGGTAGGTCAAGACTCAACAGACAGAACCGGCAGCATTGTAAGCAAAGTCATTAAGAGATTTTCGAGCAGGGTACGTTGTGGGTGAATTACTAATGCATCTGATTGGACCTGCTTGCGAGACAGCGACCACCCAGTGCCACTGTCGCAGACCATGGCTATCTTTGCTCAAGCTTCAGGGGAAATCCGTAAGGAGATAACAGCGGTCTTTAATTTACGGATTCGCTTGGAACAAAAACATCTCGGACGGTTTGAGCTCCGTAATGTAGGTAAGGTAGGTACCTCACGGTTACCTGGTAGAAGGGGGGACGTCACGTGGTGATCACCCCCAAACTTCCATCTTGTACCGAGACCGTCTCAATTTTCTAAACCAACCGCTCTGGTCATGCTCCTGCGTAAATTGAGAAAGCACCGAACTATGGGATGCTCCGTCCAGAAATGGCGCCATTGAACCCAACTCCACGTATTGAACCTCTTCCGCCTCGTTCATCATAACCCCACTTGAAAGAAACAACGAGCCCGTTGCCCAAAGTCTGCTTCACCCAGCGTCGCCCAGACACCTCCCCAGGATTTCTCTGTCCTTCAAGCGTCTCTGACCTTTCCAGCACCCTCCACCTTAGAGTCCCTTGATGCATCGCCTCTCGCGGTCTCGGCCTGGTCGGGCGTAGTAGGGTTGTGCTCGATGACTGTCGGCCACACTTTTTGCCATGATTTCCGTGTCACAATGTCTTGCGGTCGTTGTTTGTTTTTCTGCGTTTCCGAAGAAGAGCAATGGGTTTCGTAGCCTTCCACGTGTTTGCCGCTTCTATTGATATACCGGCTGGCGCTGGCCTGCTGAGGTCTATGCATCATTTTAATAAGTGGGCTTAATTTCTGAGCGATCGACCCAGGTTCTGCGATCGGGGTATCTTTCTTGACTGGATCTGTGGACGTTGCGACTTGTGTGGACGGTAGAATTCGCTCCGGCGGCGCACTACGAGTTCTGGAAGATTTTCTGGAAGCTCTTTTAGGGTATTCGACTTGGCTGTGGCCTTCTGGGAATCTGGAATCGTCGTGACCAATGCTCTCGTGGTACCTCTTACGAGCTAGACTAAGATCATTGAAGGTCCGCATGGCTCGCCGACCTCGCGTGGTGGTTTCAAGTGTCCGAAATGCAGGAGCGCTACGTGAAGTGTTATGGTCGGTACTAGCAGCTTTGATGGGTCCTTCATCCGCCTGTGCAGTCTTCCGAGTCTTAATGAAGCCGAACGGAAAGCGACCAGGAGAGCTATGTCTGCAGACATCGTGTCGATGCGCCTCTTTCACGGTAAAAGACGCGACTTCATCTTGCATCATCTCCTGTTCTGTTCTCCTGCGTGGCTCTGAGGCCATTCGGCCAATAGAAGGGGAATACTGAGCCGTTGTATTTGAAAAGCTACCTAAGCCACAATGTGGTAATGCAGAACAAGATTAGGCAAATCAACGGTGAGGTCGTCAATATCAACAACATCAAAATGAATGAATGAATCCGCCAAGTCCTGGCCGCCCCATTTAAACATACAATGTTACATTCATCAACGTTGATACCTCAAGCCTCTACTTTTTAGGTTTACCTTTCCCTTTTGCTATGCCTTTACCCTTCGCGGGTTTTGAGTGCTCCTCACTCATTCCATCATCGTCCAATCCCTCATCACTTTCATGCTTCACTTTGCCTTTCCCCTTCTCCTTCGCAGATGCTTTCTTTGGAGCGCTCTTTGCCTTTTTCTTTGGTGCCTTGACATACTTGTCCTTTTTTAAATCCAGTGGCTTGTCGTCCTCATCAAGGTCCTCGTCAACATCATCATCCAGTACCTCATCGCCCTCATCGAGATCGTCCAAGGCCTCCTCCAAATCCGGCTTATCCCTCTTAGCCTTTGGTGCAACGATGCTTCCCGCTTTCATGAACGGCAGAGGATGCGAACACAGATTGTAGGTGCGGGTGAAAGCGATCTTAGTTTGTGTCGGGACGGAGATCAATTTCTCATCCATGGGACCAACGCCAAGCTCCAAGATCGCGTCCCAGTCGTCCTTGGTCAAGAAGTAGCTGTCCATGAGTTCAATGATACCGCCTATGCCCTCTTTACCTTTCACTTCGAGTTCCTTGACAAGTCGGTACCAAAGGAGCGGGAGATATTGCTGTCGGATCTCGTGACGATCGCCAGAGGCTCGAAGGCGCATATGCCCCTGGATTTCTTTAACGAAACGGATAAGTTTACCTAGTCATGCGTCTTAGTAAAGGGCCAATCAGTAACAAGTTTTAGCTTGCATACCTTGCTTGCTATTATTGCCCAACCAAGACGTAAATCGGGTCTGGTTGCCAGCTTGGCTGCCGGACACAAAGCTTGCAGGCCTGACAAAACTGAAGACAGCGTGGGTAGGCATTAAGCTCCATTGTTGTTGTGAGCCATGTATCATGCGGTCTACGAGATCGCCATCGCTGATACTTTCTGCGGCTTTGTCGGTGAGCTCCAAAAGCTTGAGGTTCTTTTCTTGCCCAGAGTAGGCCTGAGACAGTATGGGATTAGTGCCGAGATAATTCTCCTGCAACATTAAGGAGCTAAACTCATGGTCATTGAAATAGAGCTCTATCTTGTCATTCAGAGTGGCTTTGCTGCTGGATGCAAACATCCCTCCACCAAGAATCTTACTCACAATGTCCCAGGGCTTGAGGATAACGTGCTTCTCCCAGGACTTGGACATCTGCTTTCCTTGATCAAAATTCACGGCTTCCTGGTCAAGTTTAGCTGTAGATAACATGTTAATGACCTGGCGAATATCTGAGCGGCTCCCTTCAATGAGAGCGTTGATGACTTGTGGAGGAACCTTCAGGTTTTCCCGATAGCAGATTGTCATGATTCGCGACCGTATCTGATCGACTGTAGGTCTTCGGAATGGTAGATCGTAGGTGACGTTATCGAATGGTCTCATCTTTGGTAGCTTGCGGTCATTGCAAATAAGTATCATCGGTATATTCGTTTTCTTGCAGACAGCCGCAAGGGCTCCTACGCCACCCCGGTCCCCAGCCGACATTCCGTCGACCTCGTCCATAATCAAGACAAGCTTTTTCTTGTCTGCGTCCACTTGCTTGCCGTCTCCAGCGAAGTAGCCCAGTAGGGAAGTAGTATCAAGCACGCCTTTAAGACCAGTTTCGACTAACTTCTTACTTCTCGTATCGCTAGCGTTGCTCTCCACTATGTCATATCCTTCTAGCTTTGCTGCAAGATGAGCTGCAGTAGTCTTCCCAATGCCAGGCGGACCGTGGAGCATCATAGCCCGGTAGACACCATGACCATCTTTCCCAGCCTTCTTGAACTGGGTCCTTGCATTACTTGGCCATGCCCGCAGCCAAGCCTGCAACTTCTCTACTTGCCCTTTGTTTCCACATATCATCGTAGTGGCCGTCGGAGCGTATTTGACAGTCCACAAGCGGCTATCGATATCGGAGATATCGCTCGAATTGCTTTGGCTGTTTGCTTTAGTGCTAGACTTTACAGTAGCGGGTTTTGCACGTTGTTTGGCCTCTGTTCGTTCCTGCTCTGCCATTTCTTTGGCCTGATCTTCGATTTTCTTCTCCTCTTTCCTCTGCCGTTCCTGGTATTGATCCGCAGCCTTTCCATCTCCACCATGAGCAGGAAGTCGACGAATCAGCTCAAATAAGCCGTCCTCGTTGATGGTTTTAAGTTTGTGCTTCGCTATAGTTTCGAGTTTCTTCGGCCCGGCATCATTACCCAGGACAACATAACTGGTTTTCCCGCTAGGTGTTGTGGTAACCTTTCCTCCATAGCGCTTCACTAACTCTTGCCCTTCCTCACGGCCTAGTGCGTCTAATATACCAGTAAAAACAAAAGTCAGCCCCGCTAAGCAATTTTCCGCGCCTATCGGAAGCTCCTTAGAACCAGCAGCAGGTGGAGGCTGGGCCCGCGCACCTGCGCTCGCATGAAAATTGAATTTCTTAGAATCACTGGGTAGTGGCGGCGTTGGTGGTCTAACCGTTGGTATGGTATCAAGAATGTCATCAACTGCTGTCCTCACGGGTGTACCCTCCTTGGAAGCCGGAACTTTTCTTGTATTTTTTTTCGCCGAAAAATTTGCCTTGATGCCGTTCAATTTCTTTGTGAGAACGAAATCCTCTTCCTCATGCTCATCCTCGTCGAGTTCGGCTGATTTCCTCTTCCGACCCCTCAGTGTCTTTTTTTCCTTGGATGACTGAGCAGTCTTTGTCTCTCTTGGTTCAGGTTCCACATGCATCAATTCGAACTCGTCATCCGTTGCTTCATGCTTCTTAATGGTAGACGAACCCTTACCGTTTTTTGTAATGATACGTGCTGGCAGGAGAACATCCTCCTTGTCACTGTCATACTCATCTTTGATGCCAACTGTACCTTTTTTGTAAGCTGCTCCGAAGATATCATCTTCGAACTCGTCATCCTCCCTGATAACCTTCGGACCCAGTCCATTATCAATGTCCCCATCCTCTTCCTTACCCTCTGCATCAAGAGCCACATAGGTAGGATTTGTCTTTTTTCGGGAAGACTTCCTGCTACCATTAGATTGCTCTGCTGCCGATTTGATCGTATCCTGCGGTGGAGTCTTCCCAAACGCAGGCTGAGAGGGAATACTGGTAGTTTTTTTTTCGGAAGAAGCCTTAGGTTTTGTGGGAGTTGAGCGAGCAGGCTTTGACTTGCCACTGGACGCAAAGTAATCTGAAGTTGTGGTAACTTCCCCAACGGGTAATTCTCTCGTCCTTTAGAATAGTATTAGCATCCGTCCCTTCGAAACGACGAGGTGTCACCGCAATGGATGCTCACATTTGCTTCTTCGTCATAGGCTTCTTCGGTGTGGTCGTCTTGGACCTGGTCAAGGTCAGTGTCTCTGCATTCGGATGAGGTGCGAAACATGACATTTGTTCTTGGACATCGTCGTCGCTATCGCTCAAGACCTTGCGTTTGCCTGCCCAACGTTAGTTTGGGCACGAAACAACTCAAGATCTTATTTTCGTACCTCTGCTCTCTGGCTTCGCTGTTAGTGCCTGAGAGCGGTAAATGAGCATGTCAGCTTACGTATCTAAGAAAGGATAGAGAAGACCTGGGAAGTGGGCGACAAAAAGTGAATGTAAATGGTAATCAAGTGAGACGGCCGTTCACAGCTGTCACAGATTCGAAGTCTCCAGAGTTCCCAAATGTTGCTTCACATCCATATTTCGTAGAGTAGATCTGTGATACTTACAGCATCCTTGGCCATGGGCTTCTCTTGACTTGACCCTGTCCCCTCACCAGCCCTTCCACCAAAGAAGCTTCTAATGTCCGGCATCCTCTAGGAAAACGATCAGTCAACTTGAGGCTTCATAGAGGACGGTTAGACAATTAGATATTGTGCAGAGATCCGGGTGGGAACGATTCATAGTTTGTCCCAGATGATTGGAGAAAGTGATCATGGATGCGGCGAGCGGAAAATTTCCGCAGGCTGCAAGCTCGACTGCAAGTCTACCCTGTCGTGCCTGTTCCCTTGTAAAGCAACATCCACCATCGGCACCATGAAGCCTCGAATATGGCATCAACGCTCCCTGGCACCTCAGCATCCGTTCTCAAGCCTACTTTTCAGTCGTATGGAAGACTGTTCTATCAAAGGTGCCTAATATCCACTGACAGCCAATACCTAGGCCTCCCTAGCTGCACCTTTCCCCCAACAACCCGCGCTTTCTCCGCAACCCCCTCCCATCACAATTGGCTCGCTCCAAAACGCGGCCACAGCCAGAAAAACCGTAAAGGCCGCCCCCGGGTTCCCACTGGTGGCAGCACACGCGGCACAACCGTAGTATGGGGCGACTACGGTCTCCGTATGCGCGACCACGATCGGCGAATTTCATCCTCGCAGATGGCCATAGCCCACGCGGCCATCAAGAATCGATTGAAAGGGCAAAGGTACCGGTTCTTCACAAGGGTATGTGCGAATATTGGGGTTTACACGAAGGGTAACGAAGCTCGTATGGGAAAAGGGAAGGGAAGCTTTGATTATTGGGCGGCTAGAGTGCCGGTCAGTAGGATTATTTTCGAATTGAAGGGTGATTTGCATGAGCAAATTGTGAGGGATGCATTCAGGCTGGCAGGAAACAAATTACCTGGTGAGCAATCAATCAGGAAATGCGAGTTACTCAGAATTGATATTGGCATAGGATTGTATGAATTTGTGAAGAAGGGAGACCCTCCAGTCATGGGGGTTACAAAGATGGAGGCGGGAGTCACACTCGAGGATATGAAGAGGCCTCGTCTGAACCCTCCGCCGAAGTTGCCGTTGAATGTCACCGCTAGTCGACTACCCGCCTCGACCTCTCCATAGAGGAGTTGCACGAGATGATATTCGCATTTTGAAAGCGAGATAGTGTCTTTGACCCATAGTCCTACGCTCCCACACCTGATCCTTTCCCATAACCTTGCTCTTGTCTACTCTTCTCAGCACTATCCTGCCCGGTCTGCGCATCTGTTGACCCATAGCCGTCTGTCATACTGTGAGTTGTGTATGCGACCATCTTCACAGGCCAGGCGAACGCAGCATACCTTGGTTTGCGCTTCCACTTGAATCTGTGGTCTTGCCTCCCATACCCTGCTCAGATATCGTCTGCCCGTACCTTACATTTTCCGTGGTTTTCTCACCTCTCTCAGCCTTCTCCTGCTTTTGCTGAGAGGTTACCACGTCCGGCTGGGTTTCCACTTCTGTGAGACAATGTGAGCGCTGAATTGAGGTATTGGGAGAAGACTAAGAGCGGCCGACCTCCAAGCTGGCCCCCTTCCTTTGAATGTGGCTTCGTAACCGTTTGTATGGACTCGTATCTGTGACGTCTGTGAGCTGTGAACTAGGGCGCTGGCGTTAGAAGTCAGGGTTTACTGGGGAGTTTCTCCGCCTGGTGCAATATCCATGAGGCCTGAAGTCATGATTTGTTGTTTGTACTCTCCCGAGGTAGTATGTAGGTCTTGTGTAGAGTTATGAGGTTCTGTGAAATAACTTGCCGAATATGTAACTCGTTTTGTTGAGCGTGAGGTATGCTGAGTTTCTAAGAAGTCTGAAATGACGTAGCTTGCATCTTTAACCGTGATAATTCCCCACCGCACAGATTTGCACTACATTCCCTGTTTCACTCCCTAATCTGGCTCGCTCGTGCCAACAGAGAGCTTTGCTCAGAATTCCATGCCCATAAGGTAGCTAAACGTTAATTATCAGCTTTGATTTACAACCCTTTGAGAGCCAGGCAGACCTTTCTAATATTCTCATGAACTTGGCAACGAAAGCCTCGAGGTGGAAGATATGTTTCTAAGATCGTTAAATAGTGAGCAATTATGTTTTAGAAGAACTGACACTGCCAAGGCGTATGCGATGTTCGTAAAAACTCGCCCATTTGATTACGTCTGCCTTCAAGGCATCGTCAATCTTGGCTACAAGCTTCCATGTCAGGATCTACACATAGTTAGCGAACCATCATGTAAACCAAAGCGAGGATACAAGACTACCTTCAGAATTGTCGTTGGCGGTATGCAGTGACTGAGCAAGTCATAAAGTTTTGCGCGGACTTGCAGTATCCTTGCTGGCGTGTGCTCTGCCAATATATCGTCTGCAATCTGAGCAACTAATTCTTCCCAATCTGGCGGCGGTACTGGTGTCTTATCCGTGACTTTCTCACTGTACCTTGGCATTAGCGTTCTGGTTGATCACATACTCCAGTGTATTCCGTACTTCTGAGCGTGGACTGCCTCGAACATGAGCAAAGCGCGTCGAAGATTTCTCCCGCTGTCCTTCGCGATCTTCCTGTTCAATCCCTCCGCTTCCAACCAGCCTTCCGCACTCCCAACTATCTTCAGCACTTTGCATATCTCTGCCTCCGTTGGAGCAGCAACTCTCACCAATAGTGTTCTTGATCTAATTGGTGCTATGATATTCGATGTACTGTTCGCCAGCAATATCAACCGTAGGTTAGGGCTGTATTTCTCCATCGTCCTTCTGAGTGCAGCCTGTGCATCTCGAGTGAGGTGGTCCGCCTCATTGATAACCACAACCTTGAACCGCTGTCTTGCTGATTGATCGACCTGCTGCGTCTGCGCTACTTCTTTTAGTAGATCTTGAACCACCACCCTGTCGAAGTTGCCAACGTCCGAAGGGGTGATCTCGAGGTGGTATACCGATGCGACAATGTTAAATTCGAGCTTTCGGTTCGACGTCGTCTGGAACATTCGGGAATCAATCTTGATCTTCTCGACACCCGGCCCATATAGTTCTCTCAATGTAGCTATTATACGAGTCTTCTTTCCTGCTCCGCTAGGTCCATAGACGAGGAGATGTGGAAAGTCTCCGCTTTGCGCCTAAGCAATATTTCAGCGCTGGTGAGTATGGTTGAAGGTAGTGACTTACCAGGAGCCTGAGCCGCTCTGAGAGGTCCTCATGATATGTCAATGCTTCCAAAGTCCTAGGGCGATACTTATCCACAAGCAGAGCCATAGTGTATCTAAATGAAAGTTTTGTGAAGCACGCTCGCTAGGTCAAGTAACGCGTCGGCGCGTCATAAGAAACCTGGTGGGGCCCGTGCTCAAATTCAGCTGGTCTAGCTGGATGGAATAAGTTTGGCCTTTTGAGCGGGAGCTTCTACTTCCGTATAGGAGTATTCCCGGCCCGATGCACGTTCCGGTCCCGTGCACACCCCACTTTACTACTTTCATCTTTCTTCAAAAATCAATTACAAATTCAATATGGCTTCAATTGAGGCAGCGCTTGCAGAT
>JAABUS010001919.1_pt1 | contig 42082 bp, 39 predicted proteins | sample 5560161 | NCBI WGS metagenome assembly JAABUS01 (sample SAMN10711885, study PRJNA513376) | rock metagenome | isolation source: Antarctica rocks | place: Antarctica: Victoria Land, Trio Nunatak nord | collected 2016-01-04
GGAGGGGGCGGGGAGCCCGGGGGTTGGTCGCTCATTGGTGTCCTCCCATGGATCGCCGGGGAGCGTAGCCATCCTGAGCAGGTCGCGGGGCGGATCGTCGGCCTCGCCACCGGGGGACGAGACTGGCGGGGTGAGCCTCGGGCCGCTGGCCGTCGTCCTCGTCCACTGGGACCAGCCCGAACGGTGCCTTCGTACCGTCGCCGCGTTCGTCGATTCGGGCCTGTCCCTGCGCATGACCGTGGTCGACAACGGGTCCTCGCCGGCCGCGCTGGCCGTGCTGAAGGAAGGCCTGGCGGACGACGTGGCCCTGGTGGAGACGGGGGCCAACCTCGGGTTCGGCCCCGGTGCCAACGTCGGCCTGCGCCGCTGGCTCGACCACGACGACAGCGAGTGGGCGGCGGTGGCCCCCCACGACGCCCTCCCGGGGCCCGGCTGCCTGCGAGCGCTGTTGGCGGCGGTGGCCGGGCGCCCTCGGGCCGGGCTGGCCAGCGCCGATGTGGGCGACGGGCGGACACCGGTGGTGGACCCCTACTTCGGGGGCATCACCCTGCCGGCCACCGTCGAGCACGGCTGGGAGCCGGCCGGGTACCCGCACGGCACCCTCTTCCTGGCCCGGAGGTCCTGCCTGGCCGCCGTCGGGCCCTTCGACGAGCGCTACTTCGCGTACTGCGAGGAGGCCGACCTCGGGGAGCGGGCCCGCCGGGCCGGGTGGCAGGTCGGCATCGTGCGCGGTGCCACCGTCAGCAATCCCCACCTCGGCGGCGGCGCGGAGGTGGTGGACTACCTGATGCTGCGCAACACCCTCCTGCTGGTGCGCACGCACTTCGGCCGCTACCGGGCGGGGATCCGCTTCGCCATCGCCCTCTGGCACCTCGTCATCGGCACGCTGCGACCGTCATCGCGCCCGCTCGTGTTCGCCCCCCGCGCCCGGGTGCTCGCCCTGCGCCACCACCTCCAGCGCCGGTACGGCCCGCCGCCGGCGTCGCTCGGACGGCGAGCTACTCGGGATCGGGTGTGATGGAGTCCATGGTCCAGAACGCCCGCAGCGACGTGATCGAGGCGTCGTCGCCAAAGGTCATGTGGTCGATGATGTCGGGCATGCGGGCCCGGTCGGCGCCGGTGCCGGCGAGCGCGTAGAGCGAGAGCGCGGCCTCGTGGCCGATGATGACCGGCTCCTGCTTGAGGTGGAGCTGGAGGGAGCCGAACATGGCGAGGTTGTTGTCGAGGAAGCCCTGGATGGCAGCCCGGCCGGTGTTCACCGGGGTGCCCACCGGGTCCTCCTGGGTGGCGTCCTCGCTGAAGAGGGCGGCCCACCCTTCTGCGTCGCCGGCGGTGAACGCCTCGATGTAGCGGTCGATGGTGGCTCGGATCTCGTCGGGGGTGGCCATCCGGCGGACCCTACCGGTCGAGCTGGCCCCGCTCGACGGCCGCCACCGACGGCCGGACGACGACCAGGTACCACAGGGAGATGGCCAGGCCACCGACGACGGTGAACAGGCCGAAGAGGATGCCCACCAACCACGGCACCTGGCGGTGCCGGGACAGCGCCCATGCCCAGCGGGGGCGGCGCACGGCGTCGAGGAAGGCCCACAGCGAGACGCCCAGCGGCACGCACGCGCCGGCGGTGACCACGACCGCCCAGAGCAGGCGGCCGACGGTGACCGTGTCGGCGCCCGCAGCGGGTTCGGCGGCAGCCAGCACGCCCCCCAGTCTGTCGCTCTAAGGTCCGCCCGGTGACCGTGCGGGTGGGGTTCCTGGGGGCGGGGCTCATCGCCACGTTCCACTCGAAGATGCTGCGACGCTCCGGTGCCGATGTGGCGTGGGCCGGCGTGTGGGATCCGGACGAGGCCCGCCGGGAGTCCTTCGCCCAGGCCAGCGGCGCCACACCGTGCGGCTCCGAGGACGAGGTGCTCGACAGCTGCGACGCCGCCTACGTGTGCACCTGGACGGCCGAGCACCGCCGCCTGGTGGAGGCGGCCGTCGCCCGGGGCCTGCCCGTCTTCTGCGAGAAGCCGCTCTCCACTGATCTGGCCGGTGCCACCGCCATGGCCGACGTCGTGCGGGGCGCCGGAGTGGTCAACATGGTCGGCCTCATCATGCGCCGGTCGCCGGCCTGCAACCTGGTCCGCGACATGGTGGCCGACCCCGCCAGCGGCCGGGTGATGAACGTGGTGTTCCGGGACGACCAGTTCATCCCCGTGCAGGGATCCTACCGCTCGACGTGGCGGGGCGACCGGGCCAAGGCCGGGTCGGGGACGCTCCTCGAGCACGCCATCCACGACCTCGACGTCCTCGAGCACATGGCCGGGCGGGTGGCGTCGGTCAGCGCCCGGTCGGCCAACTTCCACGGTCTGGACGGCATCGAGGACTCCGTCGCCGCCACCTTGTCCTTCGCCGACGGCGGCGTCGGCACGCTCGTGTCGGTCTGGCACGACGTGTTGGAGCGGCCGAGCCTGCGGCGCATGGAGATCTTCTGCGAACGGGCCTGGGTGGTGCTCGACGAGCCCGACGAGTGGATGGGCCCGGTCCGCTGGATGCGCCTCGGTGGCGAGCAGGGTTCGGTCGAGGGCGACGCGCTCGTGGCCGAGTGCGAGCGGCGCGGCATCGAGATGCCCAACGCCGACGGCGACTTCATCCGGGCGGTTGAGGCCGGCGAGCCCGTCCACCCGGACTTCGACGACGCGTTGCGGGCCCACGTGCTGGCCGACGCCGTGTACCGGTCCGCCGCCAGCGGCGGTGATTCCGTGCCGACCGTCTAGAGCGGCCCCGGTAGCCTCGGCCGCCGTGCCGGCCACCGCTCCCTTCCGCGCTCCGAAGGGGACGGCGGACGTCCTCGCGCCGGAGTCGGGGCGCTGGGAGGCGCTGCTGGCCGGCTTCGCCCGGGTGGTGGAGGGCGCCGGCTACGGCCTGGTGCAGTCGCCCCTGTTCGAGGACATCGGCGTCTTCCAGCGGCTGGGCGAGGGCACCGACGTGGTCGGGAAGGAGATGTACGACTTCCACGACAAGGGTGACCGTCACGTGGCCCTGCGGCCCGAGGGCACCGCATCGGTGGTGCGGGCGTTCGTGCAGCACCGTCCGGTCATCCCGTGGAAGGCGTGGTACGCCACGCCGTGCTTCCGCTACGAGCAACCCCAGAGCGGTCGGCTGCGCCAGCACCACCAGGTCGGCATCGAGGCGCTCGGCTCGGCCGATCCCGACCTCGACGTGGAGGTCATCGTCCTCGGCCACGACCACCTCCGGGCCCTGGGCCTGCGGCGGGTCGCGCTGCTGGTGAACTCGATGGGCACCCACCAGGACCGATCCCGTTACGTCGACCTCCTCCGGGGCTGGCTGGAGGAGCGCATCGGCGAGCTCGCCGAACAGGACCGCGAGAAGGTGCCGGCGGCCCCCATGCGGGTGCTCGACAGCAAGCGTCCGGCCACCCAGGCCGTGGTGGCCGACGCCCCCCGGATCACCGACCACCTGTCCGACGACGCCGGCGCCCACTTCGAGCGGGTGCTGGCCGGGCTCCGGGCCGCCGAGATCGACGTGGTGCTCGAGCCCCGGTTGGTGCGAGGCCTCGACTACTACACGCACACCACCTTCGAGTTCCAGAGCACCGCGCTCGACGCCGCTCAGGCCACGGTGCTCGGTGGTGGCCGCTACGACGGCCTGGTGGAGGACCTCGGCGGCCCCCCCACGCCCGGCATCGGGTTCGGTTCGGGCATCGAGCGAACGCTGCTGGCCTGCGACGCCGAGGGGGTCTTCCCCGCCTCGGCCTCGTCGGTGGACGTGTTCGTGGTCGACGTGACCGGCGGTGACACCGCACGGGACCTCACCGTCGAGCTGCGCCGGGCCGGCATCCGGGTGGACCGCGCCTACGGCGCCCGCTCGATGAGGGCCCAGATGAAGGCGGCCGACCGCTCCGGTGCCCGCCTTGCCCTGCTGGTCGGCGAGCAGGAGCGGGCTGACGGCACCGTGGCCGTGCGCAGCCTCCAGGACGAGGAGCGCAGCCAGGCTGCGGTCGACCGCGGGATCGTGGTGGACCACGTGAAGGGGCTGTTCGGATGAGCGGGCCGGACCGGCCGGCGGTGGCCTTCTCCGGTGAGGCCACCGGGTTGCGGTCCCGGTACTGCGGCGAGCTGGGGGCGGGCGACGTCGGCGAGCACGTGCAGCTCTGCGGCTGGGTCGACCGTCGCCGTGAGCACGGCGAGCACTTGGCGTTCGTCGACGTCCGGGACCGCACCGGGGTCGTGCAGTGCGTCGTCGACGGTGCCGCCGACCTCCGCTCGGAGTACGTGGTTCGGGTCACCGGCACGGTGCGCCCCCGGCCTGAGGGCACGGTGAACCCGGCCCTGGCAACCGGTGAGGTGGAGGTCGGGGACTGCGAGGTGGAGGTCCTCGCCTCGGCCGAACCGCCGCCGTTCCCGATCGACGAGCGGCGCGACGTGGACGAGACCCTGCGGCTCCGCCACCGCTACGTCGACCTCCGCCGCGAACGGCTCCAACGGAACCTGGTGGTGCGGGCGCGGGTCAACGGCGCGCTGCGCCGGGCCATGGACGGCCAGGGTTTCGTCGAGGTGGAGACGCCGATGCTCGTGGCGTCCACCCCCGAGGGCGCCCGCGACTTCGTCGTGCCGTCCCGCCTCAGCCCGGGATCCTTCTACGCCCTGCCGCAGAGCCCCCAGCTGTTCAAGCAGTTGTGCATGGTCGGCGGCCTCGACCGCTACTACCAGATCGCCCGCTGCCTGCGCGATGAAGACCTTCGGGGCAACCGCCAGTTCGAGTTCATGCAGCTCGACATGGAGGCCAGCTTCGTCGGCCAGGAGGAGGTGCTGGCCTTCGTGACCGAGGCCGTCGCCGAAGCCACCGAGGAGATCACCGGTCAGCGGCCCGGCGAGATCGGGCGCATCACGTGGCGCGATGCCATGGAGCGCTACGGCTCGGACAAGCCCGACGTGCGCTTCGGGCTCGAGCTGGTCGACGTCACATCGGTGTTCTCGACCACCGGGTTCCAGGCGTTCCGGGCGCCGTGCGTGAAGGGCATCCGGGTGCCAGGAGGGGCCGCCACCACCCGCAAGGTCCTCGACGACCTGACCGCCTCGGCCAAGCGCTGGGGGGCCAAGGGCCTGGTGTGGGCGAAGGTGGGCGAAGACGGGCTCACCTCCCCGGTCGCCAAGTTCCTCTCCGACGACGAGCAGTCCGGCCTGGTCGACGGGCTGGGGGCCGAGGCGGGAGACCTGTTGCTGCTCGTGGCCGACGAGTGGACCACGGCGTGCCACGTGCTCGGCCTGGTCCGCCTGGCTTTCGGGCGGCCGCCGGTCAACGAGGGCGGTCTCCACTTCCTGTGGGTCGTCGACTTCCCGCTGTTCGAGTCGATCGGCGACGACGGCCGGCCCGTGCCCGCCCACCACCCGTTCACCATGCCTCACGCCGAGGACTGGGATCTGCTCGACGGCGAGGGCGACGCGCTGCTGGCGGTGCGGTCCCAGGCCTACGACCTCACCCTCAACGGGTGGGAGCTGGGTTCGGGCAGCGTTCGGATCCACCGTCCCGACGTGCAGCGGCGGATCTTCGCCCTGCTCGGCATCGCCGACGACGAGGCCTCGGCCAAGTTCGGGTTCTTGCTCGACGCCTTCCGCTACGGCGCTCCGCCCCACGCCGGGTTCGCCATCGGCCTCGACCGATTCGTCGCGCTGCTCGCCGGGGAGGACAACATCCGCGAGGTCATCGCCTTCCCCAAGACGCAGTCCGGCGCCGACCCGCTCACCGGGGCGCCGACCCCGATCGATCCGGCCCACGTCGCCGAGCTGGGACTTCGAATCGCCCCGCCCTGAAGCGGCTGGTTCTGGCATGCGAATCGGTCGCCATGGCGACCGGAATGCATGCCAGAACGGGCCGTTACCCTGCGGCCATGGCTGAGGACCTGTTCGCGGCCTCGGCCGAGGAGCAGCTGGCGGCGTCGGCACCGCTGGCCGACCGCCTCCGACCGGTGCACCTCGACGACATCGTCGGCCAGGAAGCATTGCTCGGGCCGGGGCGCCCCCTGCGGGTGCTGATCGAGGCCGACCGGTTGTCCTCGGTCATCCTGTGGGGCCCGCCGGGCACGGGGAAGACGACGCTGGCCCGGTTGATCGCCCGCACCACGGCCAAGGCGTTCGAGCCGCTCTCGGCGGTGAACGCCACCGTGAAGGACGTGCGGGAGGTGACCGCTCGGGCCCGCCAGCGGCTGGGGGAGAGGGGTCAGGGCACGATCCTGTTCCTCGACGAGGTGCACCGCTTTAACAAGTCCCAGCAGGACGCCCTGCTGCCGTCGGTGGAGGAGGGCCTGATCGTGCTGATCGGGGCCACCACGGAGAACCCGTATTTCGAGGTGAACCCCCCGCTCCTGTCGCGCTCCACGCTGTTCCGCCTCGAGCCGCTCGACGGCGACGCCGTGCAGACTCTGCTCGAACGGGGGCTGGCGGCGGAGGGGGCCGAGGCCGAGCCCGACGCCGTCGAGCACCTGGTGGCGCGGGCCGCCGGCGATGGCCGCCACGTGCTGACCAGCCTGGAGGTGGCGGTCGCGCTCGCCGTCGAGCGGGCCGGTCGCGGTGGCGGCGACAACACCGGAGGGCCTCCGCTGGTCACCCTGGCCGACGCCGAGGCCGCCCTCGGGACGAAGGCCATCCGCTACGGCCGGGACGACCATTACGACGTGATCAGCGCGTTCATCAAGAGCATCCGCGGCTCGGACGCCGACGCCGGCCTGTACTGGCTGGCGGTGATGCTCGAGGCGGGCGAGGACGCCCGCTTCATCGCCCGGCGCCTCGTCATCCTCGCCTCCGAGGACGTGGGGATGGCCGACCCGCAGGGCTTGCTGGTGGCCGATGCCGCCGCCCGGGCGGTGGAGTTCGTCGGGCTGCCCGAGGCGCAGCTGAACCTGGCCCAGGCGGTGGTGCACCTGGCCACGGCCCCGAAGTCGAACCGGGTGACGGTGGGGATCGGCCGGGCCCGCGCCGACGTCCGCGAGCGACCGGCCGGCGAGGTCCCCACCCACCTGCGGGACTCCCACTACAAGGGGGCGGCGTCGCTCGGCCACGGGGAGGGCTATGAGTATCCTCACGACGACCCGAGGGGCTGGGTGGACCAGGAGCACCGCCCCACCGAGGTGGTCGGGCGGCGGTACTACGAACCGTCGGGGCACGGCCACGAGGAGGAGATCGCCACCCGTATGCACGGCCTGTGCAGCGACGAGCCGGAGGGTCGGCGGTGACCGCTGCCGACCTGGCCGCCGTCGTCGCCGGGGTGCTGTCCCTGGCGGCGGTGGCCGTGGCCACCTGGGCGGCCCTGCTGTTGCGCCGGACCGCCCTGGAGTTGCGGGCGGTGGCGGCCGAGGTCCGGGCCGAGGCGCTGCCGGCGCTGATGGCGGCGGCCGAGTCGGTGGCCGCCGCCGGCAGCGAGATCGAGCGGGTGGACGAGCTCCTCGACGCCGCCGAGTCCATCTCGTCACGCATCGACGGTGCCTCCCGCTTCGCCTACCTGGCCCTGTCCAAGCCGGTGATCAAGACGGCGGCGGTGGCCACGGGAGCCCAGCGGGCAGCCCGCCGGCTGCGCTCGCCGAGCGGTTGATGTTCAAGCGCACGTTCTGGTTCGGGGCGGGGGCGGTGGCCGGGCTCGGTTCGTCGGTGTACGTGCAGAGACGGGTTCGGCATGCCGCTGCCCACCTGCCCGACCGGGTGCAGCGCGAGGTGACCGGGGCGGCCCGGCGGGTGGGGCGCGACGTCCGGGCCGCCGCCACCGAAGGTCGCGCCGCCATGCGCCAACGGGAGGCCGAGCTCCAGGCGCGAGTCGATGAACGGCCCGGGCCGGGGGTCACCCCTCCGACGCGGTGACCTCGACCGACGCCACCATGGCGTCGGGGTCGGCGAGGAAGACGTCGTCGTCGGCGGTGATCGGGATCTCGAACACGAAGCTGAACCCGTCGGTCGGGGTCGTGGCCGTCACCACGGTCGTGAGCGTCCGCCCCCGCGCCGAGGGCTGCCAGTCGAAGCGTTCGAGCTGGGCCGGTCCGACGCCCCGGACCTCCACCGTCCGGTCGCCGAGCATCTTGGCGTCGCGGAGGAACGGGGCCCGAGCGAACACCTCCCGCCTCCACGCCGCGGGGTCGGCCCCTGGCAGCAGCGGTTCGAGGCGCACGAACGCCTGGAGGGTCTCGGTGGTCATCTGGAGCTGCTCGGTGCGGTGCCACCGCGTAGGAAGGGCCCAGGCGAGGCCATCGCCCAGCGGGCGGGCGAGGGCGGCGAGGGGAATCGCCACCTGCTGGAGGGCGACCTCCCGGTTCGATGGCGCCGACCCGACGACGGCGAGGCCGAGGTCGGGCCCGATATCGGCGGCGAGGCAGAACCCGGCAACGGGCCCTCCGGGCCGGGTCGCCAGCCGGTCGAGCACAGCCGGGCGACCGGCCAGCTCGTACCAGTCGGCGGCCACCGGGTAGCGGACCGCGGGCGGGAGCATGCGCTCGTGAAGGGTGCGGAGTCGGCTGAGCAGCGGGGTGGGCTGGGCCACCGGCTGCAGGGAGCGCTCGGGCAGGCGCACCGCGGTCACCCGCAACGCCGGCTTCGTCGACGATGGCGTCGCCGGACCGGCGGGAGGGAGCGTCGGCCTGGAGGAGGGTCGCCACCGACCACTCCGGTCCGGGTGTGGCCCGCAGTCGCGACGACCATCCCTCGAGGTCGGCCAGGCCGGCGACGAGGACCGGGTCGACGGTGCCCGGCGCCGCGAAGTACTCAGGCTCGACGAACCATGGCTCGGGCTGGGGCAGCGGTGACGGCCTTCCCACGAGGCAAGCCTCGCGCGTACACTTCGCCGCACGGACGCCGCAGCCGCGGTGTCGTCGACGACCAAGGGGACGGGGATATGGCGGGATACAAGGTCACACCCGGTGAGCTGAAGACAGGCGCCGGGAACCTGAAGGCGGTGGCCGGGAGGATCGAGCAGGAGCTCGGCAACGCCCGGAAGGAAGTGACCCGCCTCGTGGGCGGCGGCTGGGAGGGCGCCGGCTCGGACCGCTTCCGGGATCTCATGGCGGAGTGGGACAAGGTGGCGATAGCCCAACAGACGAACCTCGACCAGGTCAGCAAGGCGCTGGACACCGCCGGCGACAACTACGAGCGGGCCGAAGACGCGGCGAAGCAGTCCTTCAGCGGCTGAGCGTGTTCTCCTTCACCCGTCACAAGGTCTCCCCCGACCTGCTGGCGAAGAGGGCGGCGGAGGCGTCCGGCCATCTGGAGTCCTTGGTTTCAGGCACCCTGACCGCTCTCGTCAACCAGCCGGTGGGCGGAGCGTGCGAGGACGGCGAGTGCCAGGCCGCGCTCGAGGCCTTCCACTCGTCCTGGGTGAACGACGTCTTCGTCGCCGCGCAGGCGTACGGGACCCTCGTGAACAACGTGGCCGGAGCGGCGGGCGGGTACGGAAGAGCTGATGCGACGGCGATGCAGCGCTAGGAGCATCGGTCAGCGCACGGCGGGGTGATGCCGACGTGTCCGACGTGATCGGGACCACCAAAGATCTACGCGGTGCCGAGGTCGTCGGGCTCCTCGAGCTGTCCGATGGCACCCTTGAGCTGCGGGTGCGGGCGCCCCGTGAGGGGTCTGTCCCCAGCGCGCTCGTCGGCCGCTTTCGTGGTGTCACCGGCTGGCGCTTCGACCCCGCCGCCGCCGACGGAGAGTCGGCACCCCGATGGGAACCTCTCGGAACGTCGTGGAGCCTCGGACCCGTCGAACGGTGCGACACGATGGACGGCGGCGTGACCGTGGTGGAGGGCCCGTGGGGTGCTCTCTCGGTCGCCGCCGACACCATCGAGGTCACCTCCCTCGACGGCGAGCACATGGTCCTCGAACCCTTCGAGGCCGAGGCGCTCCTCGCCACGGCTGACGGCACCATCCGCTCGGCGGCAGACCTGCAGCCCGACGTGCTCGATGACCTTCGAAGCCGCGATCTGGTCACAGCGGTCGACGACGATCTCGGCCTTGGCACGCGGGCCCACCTCTTCCGGGCGCTGGCCAACGGATCGCTGTACGCGTGCGTCGTCGCCTCTGGACGCCGGGGCCTCGGAGCGGGAACGCTCGTCCACACGGGCGAGACCTGTGTGGAGGCCGCAGTGCAGGCGGACGGCTCGGTGTCGGTCACCGAGTTCGAGCCGCCCGAGTTCGTGTCCCGCCTGGCTGATCTGACCGGCCTCTCCCGGGAGGTCCTCCGGGCGGCGACGATGGACAGCCCGTGGGCCGCGACTCGCGAGGGCGAAGTGTCGACCTGGGTGTCGTGCCGGGTGCTGACCACGGACGCCGACGGCGACCCCGTCGTCGACGAGGCGCTGTGGCAGGACAGGGGAACGGACGGGCTCTGGATGTCGGTGGACGGTGACGTGACGAGCGGGAACGTCGAACCGGCCGATGCCGCCGAGATCTTCGAGGCGATGTGCGCGCTGGTGTCGGTTGAGGTCGCCGACCCGGTGGAGGCACGACTGTGACCGGTGTGAGCGAGATCGCCGCCGCCTACGAGCGGAGCCAACGCGAGCTCGGGAACTTCGGTGTCGACGCCGACTTGAACGTGGGGGCGATGAAGCAGGTGTGGGAAGGCATGGCGGCGACGCTGTTCCTGAGCGCGATCCGTTCTCGGATCGATGTGATCAAGGAGGCGGCCGGAAGGTTCGGAGAGGCGGCGACCGTCCTGCTGGCGCTCGACGGCGCCACCGCCGCTGCGAAGCAGCAGATCGCCGACGGCGAGCAGGCGATGAGGGACGAGGCCGCCCGGAACCCATTCGCCGCCTACAACAACGACCAGTACCAGAACCAGGGTGGATGGAACCCCTACGGGGGGATTGGTTTGCCCTCCTTCGGCCAGACGGCCGTCGCCGGCGGTCAGAGCGCGTTGGCCAGGGCCTACGAGGAGGCCGCCGCCAAGCTGACCTCCCTGGCGATGACGTCGCCGACCCAGGAGCGGGCGGCCGAGAAGTACTTCGAGAAGGAGATGAAGAAGAAGGGCGCGCCGGCCGACGTGAAGATCAGAGACGGCGAGATCAAGGGCTTCGTGCCCAAGTGGGACACCCACCCGCCTTGGTACCGCCCGGACAAGAGCGTGACGGCCATCAAGGCCGGCGTCCGGTCCCTCCAGGTCCTTCCAGGGGGTCCCGAAGCTCTGGCCGAAATGCACGAGAAGTTCGGGGGCGGCGTCCGTGGGTTCATCGACCCGACGTACATGTACCAGGACTCATTCCTCCACGCCGCCGAGGGACACCCCTTCCGCGCCACCCTGCAGTTCGTCAATGGCACGCTGACCATCGTGGGGGTCGGCACCCTGGCCAAGGCCGCCGGCAAAGGCGCGATGAAGGTGGGATCCAAGATCGGCCTCAGGGCCGGAGCGCGCCAGGCGGCCAAGGAGACCCCCGCCCTCATCCCCAAACCCAAGCCACTACCGATGCCGAAAACTGCGACGCCGGGCGCTAGCGCCATCGCGAGACCAGCAGCGATTGAAGCGACAGAGCGGATTGGCTATTCCTCGGAGGCCGTCAAGTCTGCTTACCAGGGCATGAACAAGGGTGGTGGGCACGCCATACGCCACCTCATGGACAATCCCCCCGGTCTGATTCCAAACGCTGGGAGTCTCGCGTCTCGCGTTAAACTTTTTGAAGACCTCACCGCGCCGATCCTTCGCAATCCGTCTAAGACGTTCGACTGGACGACTGGCGGTACCGCGACCCGTGCGTTCGTCGGTGAGGTTGGAGGGGAGCAGGTGGTGTTGTTCGTCGCAAAAGAAGGTCCATATCGAGGTCGGGTGTTGACGGCTTATGCGCCTGACGCAAAGCAGATGGCCCAGTGGGGACTCTCGTGACCGGTCTGGTCCAGGCGATCTCGTGGACCGGCACTGAGGCGACGATGTCGATGTTCGTCCTATCTCCTCAAACCGCCGCACCAGCGCTCGATCTCTCCTCCAGCCGTTGGGCTCCAGATCGCGTGCGTACTTATGAGATGTTCGCCGATGACGCCGAAGTGCGCCCGAACCACCACGTCTACGAGTACGACCTCACTTGGAGCGAGGTGCCAGACGATCTGGAGGAGGTTGTGACCACCTGTCTTGCGATGGCCGAAGCGGATGGCGCCCCCGTTGCGTGGTTCGGGTTCGAAGGATCCTTCCACTTCGACTATCTCTTCCATCCCGAGATCGCTGACCAGGTCTATGCCGTGTTCGAGGGTGGGTCCGTGCGCCTTGCGTTAGACGACGAGGTCCGGGCTAGCCCGGAATGGCGAGAACTCATTGGAGAGGTTCGAAACCGAGTGCTGTGAATCGGCACTGGCTGAGCAAGGGTGACCCGTACACGGCTCCGCGCTAGGGCTGGGCCACCTGGAGCTGGGTGACCTCGCCTCGGACGGCGAGGTAGGCGCGGCCGGGGACCATGGTGGGGGCGTCCTTTGGGAGGCGGACGTCGACTAGGCCTCCCATGTCGGGGGTGGGCATCATCAGGAGGCCGATCTTGAGCGACAGCAGGTAGCGGGTCCAGCCTTCGTATAGCCGGGCGAAGTCGCTGGCCCGGGCCGAGATGACGGTGCGCAGCCCGCGCTCGCGGGCGGTGCGAAGGAGCGCCTCCAGGGTGGGCGCCGCCACCGGCGGCAGGAGTTCGGCGTCGTCGATGAGGACGTGGCTGATCGACTCGTCCAAGGCCACCGCCTCGAGCACGCCCGGCGCCTCGTCGGCGCTTCCGGCCATCAACGCCACCCGGGGATCGCCCTGCAGGCCGCGCAACGGCGACTGGCGGCACAGGACGACGGCGAACCGGGCGGCGGGGTCGGAGGCTGACGCCGTCTCGAGGCATGTCCGCAGAACCGTGCTCCGACCGCTGAGGTCCTCACCGAGCACGGGAAGGTGCGGCCCGGCTCGCGCGTGATCGAAGAAGACGGGCTGGAGCTCGTCGCCGCCGACGCCGAGCAGCGTGCGGTCGGCTCCGGCGGTGAGCGGCTCGGCTTGGAGCTCGGCGACGCTGACCTCCTTCGGCAGCCGCCTGATCGGCGACGGGAGCGCAGCAGGGTCGACATCGACCCAACGCTCGCCGACCCCGGTGAAGCGCTCCTCGGAGGGGTAGAGCACCTGCACCTCGGCGTGGTTCCGCCCGGCCACCAGCGCCCGGCCGGGCACGGGATCGTGCTCCCGGGCGGTGACCCCCCGCAGCCCGCCGAGGTCGTAGTCGGCCGGGTCGGACTGACGCAGCACGAGGCGGCCCCCGAACAGGTTGATCACCGCTCCGCGCAGATCGGTCCGCTGCGTCGTGGCCAGGACCACGTGGATCCCGACCTGGGGACCGCCTTGCAACAACGACGTCAGCTGCTCGAGCAGGCGCCCGTACTGGTAGCCCTCAATGTTCTCCTTCAGCACCGGGAAGTCGTCGATCAAGAGGACGATCCACGGCTGCGGTGACGACGCCGTCTCCCGCCAGCGCAACCAGCTCCCTGTGCTCTCTGCGGCGAGCCGCTCCCGGCGCTGGTCGGCGACGGTCGTGAGCCGCTGGAACAACCGTCCGAGGCGCTCGAGGTCGTCGGACCCGACCACCGCGGCCACGTGCGGGAGCCTGGTCAGGCCGCCGAGGGCGCCGGCACCGGCGTCGATGGCGTAGAGGTGCAGGTCGGCCGGCGAACGCTGCTCGGCGAGATCCAGCGCCAGGTGGTTCAGCGTCGTGGTCTTGCCGGACCCGAACTCGCCGATCACCAGGGCGTTGCCGACGTCGGAGACGTCCAGCCAGCTCGTCCGCTGGGCCTGCTGCTCGGGGAAGTCGGCGAGGCCGACGCGCACCTCGAGCCGGCTCGCGCTTGCCGGGCGGTCGTCGGGGAGATCGGCAGCGCTGAGCATCGCCGGCAGCGTCGGGAGCCAGAGCTTGCGTTGAGGCGGTACGCCGAGGCGGCCGGCCTCGTCGATGAGGCGGGCGCAGAGCTGGCGCAGGGGCTGATCCCGGCCTTCGCCTCGTTCATCGGCCACCGTGGTCACGGGCGGGCGGTCGTCGCCGAAGGGGCGGACGACTACGGCGGCCGAGCCACCCGCGGTGCCGCCGGTGACCATCGCCGTCTGGAACCCCACCACCTGGTCGCCGCCGCCGAGCCGGAAGTACCCCCTGCCGGCTTGGCCGTCGTCGATGTTCGCGGCGTCAGGCTTGCCCACCACGGTCTCGGACTCGCTGGGCTCCAGCACCTTCAGGCAGATCCAGATGTTGGTGTTCTTGGAGATGGCCGGGCTGACGACTCCCTGCGGGCTCTGCATTGCGAGCAGCATGTGGACACCGAGGCTGCGGCCCTGGATCGCGACCTGCTTCAGGCGGTCGACGGCCTCGGAGTTCTCGGGATCGCTGGCCAGGGCGGCGTACTCGTCGATCACGACGACGAGGCTCGGAAGCGGTTCACGGCCATCGGGCGGGAGCCGTTCGTACTCGATCAGGCTCTCCACGTTGCCGGCCGCGCTGAAGAGCTCCTTGCGGCGGGTCAGCTCGGCGTCGAGCGAGATCAACGCCCGCACCGTCAGGGACCGGTCGCCTTCCAGATCGGTCACCACGCCGACGGTGTGGGGGAGCTGGCCCAGTTGGGCGAACGCCGAGCCGCCCTTGTAGTCGATCAGGAAGAGGTTGAGTTGCTCGGGCGAGTGGGTGACGGCCAGCGCGGCCAACAGCGACTGGAGGAACACGCTCTTGCCCGAGCCGGTCATGCCGGCGAGGAGCGCATGGGGGCCGTTCTCCCGGAAGCCGACCAGGAGAGGAGCGCCGTCGTCACGGACGCCCACCGGGACCCTGAGCGCCGGATCCGGCCGGGTTGACCAGAACCTCGCGGCGTCGACGCGGTCCGGCGATCCGGCCTCGAGGAGGCCAAGCAGGCCTCCTCCCATCGAATGCCCGCCGGTCGAGGCCCGTGGGTCCTGGTACCGGGCCAGCGTTGCCGTCGACGTCGCCGCGTCGGCGACGTCGACGTACTCGGGGCGGATCCGGGTGACCGCGTCGGGGAGGTGGGGACCTCGCAGGGTCGCCGCACCTGGCTCGCAGTCGACCTCCAGGACCACCTCGGGCGGGAGCTGCCGGCTGTGCTCGGCCAGGACGACGACCTGCGAGGGCCCAGCGGCGGCGAGGGCGGTGAGGCGGCGGACCTCAGGGAGGCGGCCGGCGCTGACGTCCACGACGATGAGCAGAGGCCGGCCGGCGACGGCCCGGGCCCGCGTGGCCTCGACCTGGGCGGTGAGCTCGGCGTCCACGGCCGTGGCGAGCGCCCGGGCCGAGGGCGAGTCCCACGACAGCCCGGCGGTGGTCCCCGCCTCCACGTGGGGCAGCCACCGGGCCCACTCCCAGGACCGGTCGCCGGAGAGGAGCACGAGCCCGAGCTCTTGGGGGCTGTGGAGCGTCACCGCCTGGACGACTAGGGATCGAGCCAGCCCCTCGACCAGAGCGCGGTCCCCGATCAGGCCGACGACCGGAGCGTCCTGCCTTTGCACCACGAAGGGCACATCCTCGAGGATCCGATGGCGGTCGAGGACCTCGCCCAGCTCCCCGGCGACGGGGCTCTGGCTGCGCCGCCAGGTGTCGTCCATCTCCAGGAGGGACGGGAGGGACGTCGTGCCCAGTCGAGCGGCCAGGAAGTCCTCGTCGCCGAGCCGGCGCTCCCAGAGCCGGGGAGCGGGCCCGTCGACCCAGCCGAGCAGGGCGTCCGGCGGCGGCGCGACGTCCCGCAGGGCGGTGCCTTGCGCCAGGCGCGCCGCCGAGAGCTCCTGGTCGAGCGCCTCCAGGCGAGCCCGGAAGTCCCGGAGCCGGAAGCGCCGGCGGGACTGCTCGCCCAGGACGCTGGCGCCGATCGTCACCACGCCGATGGTCACGAAGATGAGGGGGAAGAGCCAGTTCCCGAAGAGGATGCCCATGGCGGCCCCGCCCATGGCGCTGACGAGGCCGGCCCCGACCTGCCACATCACGCCGCGGCCACGGAAGGACGTGCCCTCGGGGATCTCGGGGAGCATCGGACGTGCCGCCGCCGGCGGCCGGACCGTGCGCGGCAGCTGGTTGACCGCGACCCGGCGCGGCAGAGGGGCCGTCAGCTCGGGGGGCGCGGCCAGCGGCGGCAGGTCGAGCGTGTCCGAACGACCCGGCGCCAGCACGATCGAGTCGCCCCGCCGGAGGCTCGTCGCCCACCAGGGCGTCGCCCGGGCGAGCAGCATGCCGGCACCGGCCTGGTAGGCCCACCAGCTTCCCGGGGCCATGGTGTCGTGCCCGGACCACGGCTTGTCGGCCAGGCCGAGGTACCGGGCGACGGCGTCGAGCACCACCCCGGTGGTCACAGTGGGAGGGGCGTCGATCTCCACGCTCCAAGGGGAGTCGTCGTCCTCGAGCCGCACCGAGAGCTGCACGGGCGCGACGTCGGTGGGAGCGCCGGTGGAGCCGTCGCCATCCTCCAGCCGGAGGCGGTCGGGGGCGGCGCCGAACCGGAGCTCGTCCCCCGGCGCCAGCGGTCGGGGTTGGTCGACGGCGACGCCGTTGACCGAGGTGGGCGAACGCGACTGGAGGGGTTCCACCACGGCTTGGCCCTCCACGCTGCGCACCCGGCAGTGGCGGCGGGACACCGTGCGATGGGCGACGATGACATCGGCCTGCCCGGACATGCGACCAACCACGATCTCTCCGTCGCGGCCGAGCGGGTACACGGCCCCGGAGCTGGACACCAGCCGGGTCGTGCGGGGCTTGGTTTGGGCCCCCTGACGGACGGCGGCAGGGTCCAGCTCGAGCACCACGAGTCGCGTCGACCCGAGGGCCACCTCGTCGCCGGGGGCGAGCGGGGTCGGTCCGGCGATCCGCTGCCCGCCCACGACGGTCCCCCGACGCGATCCGAGGTCGTCGACCGCCACCCGGTTGCCGACGACGTGAAACCGGGCGTGGGGGCGCGAGGCGTACGGATCCTCCAGGTCGAGGCCGGCCGCGCCGCGTCCGACGTCGAGCGTCGAGGCGAGGAGCGCCTGCCGTCCCAGTGCCGGTCCTTCGACGACCCTCAGGACGAAGATCGGTGACGACATGCTCCCCACATTCCCGGCCACCGAGACCGCTCGATCCCTGGCTAACATAGCCCCGCCGTGGCGACGGTGGAGCCGAGGAGGGCCGACCGGGGTGGGACTCGAGGGGGCAGCGCTGCGGACCTTGGCGGGCGGCCACGCCTGCCGGGTCGAGCGCTTCGTGGGTGAGGGCGGCCAGGGCGCGGTTTACGCCGTCACCGCACCCGGGCTCGGGCCCGACCGCTACGCCCTCAAGTGGTATCACCCGGGTCGGGCCGACCGCCGCCAGTGGGACGCGCTGGTCGACCTCATCGACCGCGACCCGCCCCACCCCCGCTTCCTGTGGCCCCTCGACCTGGTCAACGCCCCCGGCCTCGACGGGTTCGGCTACCTGATGCCCTTTCGGGACGACTCCTACGTCGGCCTGGCCGACCTGGTCAGCGGCCGGGTCGATGCCGACCTGCGCCAGCTGACCACCATGGGCATGGAGCTGGCCGAGAGCTTCCTCTACCTCCACAACGCCGGTCTCTGCTACTGCGACATCAGCTTCGCCAACGTGTTCTTCCAGCCCGGCACCGGATCCGTGCTCATCTGCGACAACGACAACGTCACCGTGAACGAGAGCGTCGGCTCGTCGATATCGGGAACGCCGTACTTCATGGCCCCCGAGATCGTGCGGGGCCAGGCCATGCCCAGCACCAGCACCGACCTGTACTCGTTGGCCGTGCTCCTCTTCTATCTCTTCCTCGTCCACCACCCGCTCGAGGGCGGTCGCGAGGCCGCCTTCCAGACCTGGGACGACGCCCAGATCGAGCTGTTCGGCAACCACCCCGTGTTCATCTTCGATCCCACCGACGCGTCGAACGCGCCGGTGCCCGGCGAGCACGACAATGCCATCGTCTCGTGGCCGATCTACCCCCGCTTCCTGCGCGACCTGTTCACCTCAGCCTTCACCCGGGGCCTCGTCGATCCCCGCAACGGGCGGGTGCAGGAGAGCGTGTGGCGCTCGGCCATGGTGCGGCTGCGCGACGGGCTCGTGTACTGCCCGGCGTGCGGCAAGCTCAACTGCACCGGTGCGAACGAACCGCCCCCGCCGTGCTGGTCCTGTGGCCGCGCCGTGCCGATGCCCCTGGCCCTGAGGATCGGGCGCTTCACGGTCATGCTCAACCACGACGCCCGCGTCTACCCGCACCACCTCCGCACCGACTACGACTTCTCAGCACCGATCGCCGAGGTGGCTCAGCACCCTCAGCGGCCCGGTGTGTGGGGCCTGCGCAACCTGTCGAACCAGCCGTGGACGGTGGTCGGCGGTGACGGGGCGACGGGCGCGGTCGAGCCGGGACGCGTCGCGCTGATCGCCCCCGGCGCCCGCATCGGCTTCGGCCCGGCCGAGGGATGTATCGTCCCACTCGCCGTCGAGCCGGGCGCCGACGGCGCCCGCGGGCACGAAGGGCAGGGGGCCGACGTCGATGGGTGAGCGGCCGGGACAGGCACTGAGGCGGCGGCCGCTCCACTTCATCTGGATCGCCGACTGCTCGGGCTCGATGATGGCCGACGGCAAGATCCAGGCCCTCAACAACGCCATCCGCGAGACCATCCCCCACCTCCGGGACGTGGCCGCCCAGAACCCCTTCGCCGAACTGCTCGTGCGGGCGGTCAGCTTCTCCACCGATGTGCGCTGGCACATCCCCACCCCCACCCCCGTGGAGCAGCTGGTCTGGCCCGACCTCGGCGCCGGGGGCTACACCCGGATGGGCACCGCCCTGGCCACCGTGGCCGAGGCGCTCAAGGTCCCCCCGATGGAGCCTCGGTCACTGAGGCCCGCGCTGGTGCTGATCTCCGACGGCCAGCCCACCGACGACTTCGAGACCGGGCTGTCCCGGTTGATGGCCGAACCCTGGGGGGCCAAGGCCGTCCGCCTGGCCGTCGCCATCGGCCGTGACGCCGACCAGCGGGTGCTCGAGCGGTTCATCGCCCACCCCGAGATCAAACCGGCCCTGGCCCACAACCCCGAGCAGCTCACGCAGTTCATCCGGTGGGCGTCCACCGTGGCCAGCCGGGTGGCGTCCACGCCCCGTCCGGTGCCCGGCCCCGGCGGCGAGCCACCCCCGCAGGTGCCCGTCCCGGGCCCGCCACCCCCCAGCGGGCCCGACCCCCTCGGGCTCACCTGGTGAGCGCCGCGCCCGGCGGGGAGGGGCGCTGGCGGGTGATCGCCTCTAGCGTGCGGGGGTCCTCCCACGTCACCAGCGGCAAGCCCAACCAGGATGCCGTCGCCTGGGCGGACCTCCCCGGCGGCGGCGTGGTGGCGGCGGTGAGCGACGGGCACGGCAGCGACCGCAGCCCCCGGTCGGACCGGGGCTCGCGTCTCGCGGTGGCGGCCGCCTGCCAGGTGACGACCGAGATGGTCACGGCACCGTCATCGGCCGTCGAGCTGGAGCACGTCTTGCGCTCAGCGGTGCTCCCGGTGACGGTGGCCCGCTGGCGATCGGCCGTCCGCGCCGACCTCGACGGGGACCCACTCGACGGCGTGGCCGGCGATCCGCTGCTGCCCTACGGCGCCACCCTCCTCGTCGCCGTGGCCTCCGGTGGTGTGGTGGCCGCCGCCCAGATCGGCGACGGCGACGTCGTCGTCGGGCGCCAACCAGCCAGCAGCGACCACCTCATCGTCCCCGATGACCGGTTCGTGGCCGGCGAGACGTCGTCGCTGTGCCTCGACGACGCCCTCTCCTACGTGCGGGCGGCGGTAGCCGACGGCGACGAGCCTCCCGCCTTCGTTCTGCTGGCCACCGACGGTTACGGCAACTCGTTCGCCGACGAGCACTGGGCGGCGTCGGTCGGCTCCGATCTGCTCTCCCACCTCCGGTCCCAGGGGCCCGAGTGGGTGCAGCAACGCCTCGACGACTGGCTGGCGGAGTCGGCCCAGGTCGGCGGCGACGACGTCACCGTGGCCGTCCTGGTCCCCGCATCCGCTGACGGCCCGGTGGTCGCGGCGGTGGGCGACGCTCCGGCGCACACCGTGCCGGCTCCCGCCGCTCTGCCCGTCACCGCCGACGCCCGTCCTCAGCCGCTGGCCGAGCCGGCCCCCTCCTCACCGGCGGTCGCGCCGGTCCCGCCTGCCGCCGGCAGTGGCGCGGAACGGCCGTCGGGCGGTGGTCGGACCTTGGCCTTGGCCTTGGCCCTCGGGCTGATCCTTCTGGCCCTGGTCGTGGGCTTCGCCGTCGGAAGGGCGACGGCCGGCGGGGACGCCCGACCGGCGCGGAGCACCGTCCTCACCACCACCACCACATCGCGGCCGACGACCACACCCACCATACCCCTTCCGATCGGGCCCGGTCCAGGCCCGGGATCCGGGACGGGTGGCGACGATGCCCCTGATCCGCCCTCCGGGCTCGGGGACTGAGCGGCACGTGGCCACGCGCTTGACCGTGACGTGGGACGGGGGCTCGGTGGTCGCCGAACCGGGACGGCGCTACATCGTCGGCCGCTCGCAGACAGCGGACATCCGCGTGGACAACCCTTACGTCTCCGACCGCCACGCCGTGCTGGAGGCAGGCGGTGACGGGTGGGTGCTGCACGACGACGCCAGCACCCGGGGCATCTCGGACGGGGTCCGCCAGGTCGACCGCCTGGTGGTACCCTCGGGCGGCGCCGTGGCCCACCTCGGGGGCGTGGGCACCGGGGCGGCCATCCGCCTCACGCCCGGGGCTGAGGTCGCCGCGCCTCCACCACCGCCCCCACCGCCGTTCCCATCTCCGGGGGGCAGACCACCACCACCGCCCGTCCCGCCGCCGCCTCCCGTCCCGCCGGCCCCACCGGTCGACCGCACGCTCAAGGTCCACGCCGGCGGCCGGGACCGCTCCTTCGAGCCGCCCGGCCCGTACGTCATCGGCCGGGACCCGGCCGCCGACATCGCCCTGGCCAACCCACTGCTGTCCCGCCGGCACGCCGTGGTCCGCCACGACGGCAGCCACTGGATCGTGGAGGACGCCGGCAGCAAGCGGGGCATGTTCGTCGACGGTGAGCCGGTGCGCTGGGCGGTGGTGCGCGGGGTCACGACCATCTGGTTCGCGGCGGTCGACGGTGGCGAACGGGTCGTCTTCGTTCACGGCGCCGGGACGCCGCGGCGCCGGCGGAGGCGGTCCCTGCTCACCGTCGCCGCCTTCGTAGTCGCCGTCTTGGCGCTCGGCGCCGCCGCCGTGGCCGTCGTGGCCAGCCGTCGCGCGCCGCAGGGGGTGGACCTTGCCACCATCAAGGCGGCAACCGTGCTTGTGTCCGATGACGCCGATGGCGAGCCCGAGGGCCACGGATCGGGGACGCTCATAAGTGCCGACGGGCTGATCCTGACCAACGCCCACGTCGCCGCTCCCGCCGCGCCCGGCCAGGGCCTGGAGGTGGGCACGCCGGTCACCGAGGAGAACCCGTCGAAGCTGGCCATCTACCTGCCGCGGGGTGACGACGAGCAGGCCCGCCTCGGCTACTTCGCCAAGGTGGTGGCGGCCGACGGTTGGCTCGACTTCGCCGTGCTCCGGATCTTCCAGGACGCCGACGGGAACCCCGTCGACGGCGACCAGCTCGACCTTCCCCACCTCGACCTCGGCGACTCGCGGGAGCTGGAGCTGGGTGACGAGATCACCGTGGCCGGGTACCCGGGCCTGGCCGAGACGTTCTCCCTGGACGTCAACCGTGGGGATGTGTCCAGCTTCAAGCTCGACGACCGGGTGGGCGACCGCCGCGGGTACATCAACACGTCGGCCCGGGTGCTGCGGGGCAACTCGGGCGGTCTCGCCGCCGACGATCACGGCCGGCTGATCGGCGTGCCCACCTTCCTCCTCTCCGACGACGTCACCAACGGCAACCTGGGACGTCTGCGCCCGGTGCACCTGGCCCTGCCCCTCATCGCCGCCGCCCGGGAGGGCCGGGCCTACGACCAGTACCAGCACGTGCAGAAGCCGTCGGGGGACGAGGTGTTCGAGAGCCGGCCGTGGGTCACCTCCGGCGACGCCTGCGATGACGGCACGGTCAGCGACGACGAGGCGACGACCGGGTACCAGAGCAACACCCCGGGGGCGGTGGCGGTTTTCTCCTTCGCCGGGATGGTGGCGGGTGACCACGTGCTGGTCGGCCTGTTCCCGACCGACGGGGAGCGCTTCTCCTCCGAGGACCTCATGGCCAAGGTGGTCATCGAGGACTGGCAACTCGGCTCACAAGGCGGCTGCTTCGCCGCCCCGCTCTTCCCGGGAGACGCGCTGCCCGACGGGAAGTACCTCGCGGTGGCCTACGTCGGCCCGAACTTCGAGCTCGAAGCCGGCCAGTCGACGATCATCGAGGTCGGATGAAGCAGGGGCGACCGGGACGGTGGAGCGTCCGCCCGACGGGGCCTCAGCCGGTCGTGCGGACCTGCTCGAGCCCGGCCACCCATGCCGCGCCGTCGGGCATCCCCCCGTTCTTGGGGGCGAAGGTCGAGGCTTGCGATCCCCCTGACGGGTCCGTGTAGGTGACCGTGAGCGTCTTGAACATGCCTTTCAGCTCGGCGCCTTGCAACATCGCCGCCGGTACCTCGAGCCCACCTTCAGCGGCCACCGCGGAGAGGTCCAGGTCGCCGGTACTCGAGGTCATCAGTCCGAGGGCGGGCGAGACGGCCCCGCCCAGCAGCCGCTTGGCGTTGACGTCGTTCTTCCCGGTGGAGAGGAAGAGGAGGCGCTTGTTGGTCAGCACCAAGCGGCCCAGCTTGGCGGAGAAGAGCGTCTGCTTGCGCTTCGGGCCCTCCCATCGGAAGACCTTGTCGGCAACCATCAGGATCTGCTCGTCGCTCATGGGATGGCACCCTTCCTGGTACGGCGGGGCGTCCGCCTCGGCCCGGGCAAAGTTAGCCAGTGCCGCGACCAGGACGCTTCCGATGCGTCCGCAGGATGGCGAGACGGGACGATGACATGGGCATGAACCAACCGAGCGTGGACCCGTCGGCTGTGGCCGATGCCCTCGGGCGGGTGCTGGCGGTGGAGGGCATCGCCATCCTCGGCGACGCCGGTCGTCTCCGTGCGCTGTTGATGGATGAGCTGGGCAGCGAGGGCCGTCGTCACCGCACCGCGGTGGATGCGCTCACGGGGCTCTCGGCCGACGTTGGGGGCCGGCTGGTGCAGACTCCGCCGGACCGGGCCCGGCCGCTCCTCGACGGTTGGGCGACGACCCAGCGCAGCGTCGAGCCTGCCCCGGCCCGGTGGGCGGCGGGGGTCGTCTCCACGGCGGTGGGAGCCGGTCCCACTACCCCACGCCGGGCGGAGGGGGAGCAGCCGACGGGCCAGGCGCCGGTGATGCGCTGGCGCGATCCACGCTCCCGTGCTTCCACGGTGCTGCTGGCTAGCGCCGCGACACTGCTCCTCGGGAGTCTCTTCGTCCCGTGGCTGACGCTGAGGGGCACGTTCACATCTGCCTTGCCGGCGACCACTTTCGCTCCTCATCGGGCCCAGAATGGGATCGAGCTGGTGGCGACGTCACAGGAACCAGCTGATCGGTACCCAGCGAGTGAGCTGTACGAGGCGCCGAGCCCTCTCAACAGCCTCGATGCGGTGCAGTCCTGGGCATTCCTGGCATGCGGCCTCGGTTCACTCGTGGTGACGGCCCTCTCTCTCGTAAGACCGGTTCGGTGGAGGTGGGCAGTTGCCTTTGCCCTTCTGACTGGAGCAACCACCGTTGCGACCTGGAGCGAGATGATCGAGCACGAGGGAAAGCTCTTTACGTCCTTGACCGACTTCGAAGGGCAACTCGTGTTGCAACCCGGCGCGGGGCTTTGGCTCGCCCTGGCCGGTGTGGGGGCCCTCTTCGCCGCCGCCGCAGCCCATGCCGGTCACACTTGCGCCGACCGGCCGATGGCATGAACCAAAACCGAGCGTCGACCCGGCGGCCGTGGCCGAGGCCCTCGGGCGGGTGCGGGCGGTGGAGGGCATCGCCATCCTCGGCGACGCCGGCCGGCTGCGGGGCCTGCTGCTGATGGACGAGCTGGGCAGCGAGGGCCGTCGTCATCGCACCATGGTGGATGCGCTCTCCGGGCTCTCGGCCGACGTGGGGGGCCGGTCGGTGCAGACTCCGCCGGACCGGGCCCGGCCGCTCCTCGACGGTTGGGCGACGACCCAGCGCGGCGTCGAGGGCGGGGAGGGCATCGCCCCCAACGAGACCCTCGTCTTCGTGATCGACCTCGTGTCCGCCACGACCGGGCCGACGAGCACCACGAGCGGCCGGGCCAGGACCACCCGTCCGTGAGACTCTGGATCGGCAGTTCGGCGTCCTACTGTGCCCTGCGAGTCGACCCGGCGACGGGAGGGTGACATGAGCGCGAGGACGCAACGATGGGGATGAACGGGCCGGACGTCGACCCTGCGAGCGTGGCCGACGCGCTGCGCCGGGTGCTGGCGGCCGAAGGCACCGGGGTGCTGGCCGACTCCGGCCGGCTCCGGGCTCTCCTGATGGACGAGCTCGGCAGTGCTGGGCGCCGGCACCGCACCGCAGTGGATGCCATCACCGGCATCTCGGCCGACCTCGGGGGTCGGTTGGCGGAGATCCCGCCGGCCGGCGCCCGCCCTCTGCTGGATGGCTGGGCGACGACCCAACGCCGGGTGGAGCCGGGGCCAGCGCGTTGGGCGGCGGCGGTGGTGGCCGGGGCCATGGGTGGCACCGCCACCCCCCAGCCGCCTCCACCGGTGCGCCCGCCTCCGCCTCCACCAGCGACGCCGCCTCCGGGGGCGCGCTCGTCCAGGGGGCGTTGGCTGGCGCTGGGCGCAGCGATGCTGGCCGTCGGCCTCGTCGCTGGAGGGCTGGGCTTCGTGGCTGGGGCGGCCACCGAGACCGCCACCACGACCACCACCACCACCACCACGACGACCACTTCGACGACGACGACCACGACCACCCGGCCGATCGTGGCCCGGCCGGGGGACATCCAGGGTGCCTCCGTCAGTGGCACCTGGAAGGTCGCACTCACCCAGGACGGCTGCACCTACACGACCGGCTGCCTGCCGAACGGGAGCAAGTCCGTGGTGGACCTGACGATCACCTGCGATGGGCGGGCCTGCTCGGGAAGCTACTTCGGGGCTCGGACCGCAGTCGCGTTCGACAGCTTCAGGGGCGAGTGGATCGTCACCGGGAACCTCCCCGAGGAGCAGTGGGGGACTTGCGACGACCAACCCGCCCTCACCACGCACCGGTGGTCCCTTCGGGTGGCCATTGCGCTCCGAGTGGACGGCGCCTGGGAGGCGACAGCACTCAGCGGGCAGCGGGTGGTGACCTCCTCCGGCCCGGTGTGCACGCCGAAGACGGTCACCTACGCCCTCACCGCCGAGCTGGAGTGAGCGGTGGCGTCACGCGCCGCGAGGACCGCGCCCCGGCGCTCCATCACCCGACCGGAACGTGCCACCACCAGCGGTTGACGTTGGCTTCGAACACCTCCTCGCTGTCCATCCTCAGCGCCATGCCGTCTCGCTCGAGAAGGAGGTCCCGGGCGCCTGGATCCGCGTCCACGATCCTCCACCATCCATCGTTCCGGCGAACCCGTTGGCCGATGAGCACGGAGAGGTTGGCGTGGAGCAACGACCGTCCGGACACGGTCCGGACTGGGCCGGCGTCGAGCTGGCAGATCGCGCTCCAGGTGAGGACTGCCACCACGCGCCCCGCGGCTGGGCGCAGGGCGCGAGGGTCGGAAGCGTCGCCCGGGGGGATGACCAGCGTCGGTCCCTTCAACGCGAGCACGTCGGGCCCGTCGTAGACGATCTCGGATGGCACGGCGTTCGACGTGCCGGCGGGCCAGAGGGTGTCGTCGTCGGCGCGCGCTCCGGCCAGCGCCGGGTTGGAGATCCACTCGAGCTCCGGATCGCCGCCGATGTGACCCAGCGACGACGCGCCGCACCTCGTCTCCCGAAGATCGGCGCCGTGCAGGAGAGCTCTGGACAGATCGGCGTCCTTCAGTTCGGCGCCCCGCAGGTCGGCGCGTCGGAGGTCCGCCTCACGCAGATCGGCCTCCCGCAGGTCGGCACCGCGCAGATCGGCGTCCGCGAGGTCAACCCGCTGTAGGTCCCGGCCCCGCAGATCTGCTCCGCTCAGGTGCTTCCCACGATGCCGGACACGACCTCGCCACCGCCTCACGTCGTCCATCCCGTCTGCGATTTCCCGACGGTAGCCAGCGCAGCCCGGTCACCCAGCGGCCGGGCACCGGTGGGGGCGGCGGCAGTGGCCGCAGCCTCACCGACGGGTGCCGCCCAAGCGCTCCGCCAACCGGTTGGCGGAGCGGCCTCGACACCCGCACATCTCAAGGGAGGCGCCCCGGCCCAAGCTGCCCGGCTGGATCGCCGGGCATCCAGAGGGCCAGACTGACCCGTCTTCTGGCGCCGGTGGGCCGCTCGCCAGGTCGACACCGGCGAGCCCCGGGGAGTGTCCACGTGAGCAGCGGGTTGCCCGGGGCCATGAGCGGGCCGAGCGTCGACCCCGCGCCGGTGGCCGACGCGCTGTGGCGCGTGGTGGCGGCGGAGGGCCCGATCGCGCTCGCCGATGCCAGCCGACTGCGAGGGCTGCTCATGGACGAGCTCGGTGCCGAGGGTCGACGCCAGCAGACCGCGGTCGACGCCCTCGCCGCCCTCGTGACCGACCTCGGCGGAAGGTTGGCCGAGACGCCGCCCGGCGAGGCGGCACGGTTGCTGGACGGCTGGAGCTCCACGCAGCAGCGCTTGGCCCCCGCCCCGGGGCGGTGGGCGGCAGGGGCGGTGGCGACCGCGCTCGGGGTCAACGCTGCGCCGCCGCCGGGGGCGCCGCCACCTCCGCCCCCGCCGCCGCCGGTGCCGACCCGCCCGGGTGGCGGGGCCCGCTGGCTGGCGCTGGGTGCCGCCCTCCTGGTGGTGGCGGTCGCCGCCGGGGCGGTCGGCTTCGTCGCCAGGTCCGCCACCGGCGGGGGATCCACGACCACGTCGACCACCTCGTCGACGTCCACCACGACGTCGAGCACGAGCACGAGCACCTCCACCACGACCTCGACCACGGCGCCGGCCCGGACCGTCTGGGCCGACGACGAGGCGCCGAGCGCCGTGCACCGCACGCTCCTCGACCAGATCCCGCTGATGTTCGTCGACGGCGCGACCTGCAAGCCGATCGGCATCCGGGACCTGGACCCGCTCGGCACCTACCCGCAGGGCCCCGACGAGGGGAGCATCGAGTGCACCTACGCAGGGCAGGGGACGGTCGTGTTCAGCCTGTTCGCCACCGAGGCGGCCATGGCGGACTTCTTCGAGGGGCGGCTGAGGGGCAGGGAGATGGCCCACGGGACCGGTCGGATCGGGACCACACCCCCTTGGGAGATCGACTACACGAACGACTCGGAGCGGGGGAGCGGGTCCATCTTCGGTTTCCAGCGCACCGGTGCCGGAGCACGCTCGGAGGTGGGTTGGATCCGCACCGGCACCCGCACCTACGCGTACTCCTACGCCCTGGGCGACGACTACGCCGCGTACTACCGCTGGTGGGCCGCGAGGTTCGGCGGTCCGGCTCCGCCGGGCTGATGTCGGGCCCGTGACCGGGTGCAATCCTCGGGCGGCCCGCAGAGGGCCCGCCGTTAGGCTGGCAGCGCCATGAGAGCCGATGAGCTGCGCCGCGCCTGGACGACCTTCTTCGAGAGCAAGGGCCACACGGTGGTGCCCTCGGCCGGGCTCATCCCGCTGCACCCCACCGCCCCGATGTTCACGAACTCGGGGATGATGCAGTTCGTCCCCTACTTCCTCGCCGAGGAGCGGCCCCCGTTCGACCCACCCCGGGCCGCCTCGGTGCAGAAGTGCGTCCGGCTCGGCGGCAAGCACAACGATCTCGACGCCATCGGCCGTTCGCTGCGCCACCTCAGCTTCTTCGAGATGCTCGGCAACTTCAGCTTCGACGACTACTTCAAGGCCGAGGCCATCCCGTGGGCGTGGGAGTTCGTCACCGAGGTGCTGGGTCTCGACGGCGACCGCATGTGGGTCACCTGCCACCTGGACGACGACGAGGCCGAGGACATCTGGGCCGACTTGGTCGGGTTCCCCCGCGCCCGCATCCAGCGGCTCGACAAGGACAACTTCTGGGAGATGGGCGAGACCGGCCCGTGCGGTCCGTCGAGCGAGGTGTTCTGGGACTTCGGGCCCGAGCACGGCCCCGACGGCGGCCCGGCCAACCCCGCCGCCGATCGCCGGTTCGTCGAGTTCTGGAACCTCGTCTTCCCCCAGTTCCTGCGCGGTGCCGACGGCGGACTGAGCGACCTGGGCAGCCGCAACGTGGACACCGGCGCCGGGCTGGAGCGCGTCCTCAGCGTCCTGGCCGACAGCCCCTCGTTGTACACCGCCGACTCGGTGGCCCGCCTGGTCGATTCCGCCGAGGAGCTCACCGGGCGTCGTCTCGGCGACGGTGAGCAGAGCGACATCGCCCTGCGGCTGCTGGCCGACCACGCCCGCACGATGACGTTCCTCATCGCCGACGGAGTGATCCCCAGCAACGAGGACCGCGGGTACGTGCTGCGCCGCATCATCCGCCGGGCCGCCCGCTTCGCCTACCTGCTGGGCGTGGACGAGACGATCACGCCGGCCATGGCCGCCCGCACGGTCGAGGTGATGGGCGACGCTTACCCGTCCCTCGTCGCCTCCGCCGACCTCGTCGAGGGCGTGCTCGCACGCGAGGAGGAGCAGTTCCGGCGCACGCTCCGCACCGGGCTCGGGATCCTCGACTCCCAGCTCGACGCCCTGCCCGAGGGGGCCAGCGTGCCCGGAGCGGTGGCGTTCTCGCTCCACGACACCTACGGCTTTCCCCTGGAGGTCACCACCGAGATCGCCGCCGACCGCGGCCACGACGTCGACCTCGCCACCTTCGAGGCGGCCATGGCCGAGCAGCGCCGCCGGGCCCGGGAAGGCGGCAAGCGGGCGGGCGGGACGGGAGGCGACGAGGCCGCCGCCTTCGCCGAGATCCTCGAGCGCCACGGCACCACCGAGTTCACCGGCCGCGAGGAGAACGAGTCCAAGACCATGGTCCTGGCCGTCGTGCCCGCCGCCGAGGACGGCCCCGACGCCGGCACGGTCAGCATCTTCTGCGACCGCACGCCGTTCTACGCCGAGTCCGGTGGCCAGGTGGGCGACACCGGCCTCATCGCCACCGACACCGGCCGGGCCGACGTGCTCGACACGGTGTTCGCCCTGCCCGGGCTGCACCGCCACAGGGCGCGGATCACCGAGGGCACCATCGAGGCCGGCCAACAGGCGGTGGCGGCCATCGACGTCGATCGGCGGGACGCCATCCGCCGCAACCACACGGGCACCCACGTCCTGCACTGGGCCCTCCGACAGGTGCTCGGCGAGCACGTCAAGCAGCAGGGCTCCTACGTCGCCCCCGACCGCCTCCGCTTCGACTTCAGCCACTACGAGCCGGTCACCGCCGACCAGATCGAGCGGATCGAGGACCTGGCCAACGCCGACATCCTCGACAACGCCCCGGTCCGCCACTTCGAGACGACCAAGGAGGAGGCGGCCGAGCTCGGGGCCATCGCCTTCTTCGGCGAGAAGTACGGCGAGACGGTGCGGGTGCTGGAGGCGGGTCACCACTCCATCGAGCTGTGCGGCGGGACCCACGTGAAGGCCATGGGCGACATCGGGCCGATGAAGGTCATATCCGAGGCCTCGATCGGGTCCAACCTGCGCCGGATCGAGGCCGTCACCGGCTTCGGTCCCATCGACCGACTCCGCCAGAGCGAGCGGGTGGTGGCCGAGGCCGCCTCCCGCGTGGGCGTGCCCCCGGCCGAGCTGGTCGAGGGCGTCGAGAAGCGCCTGGAGGAGGTCCGGTCGCTGCGTGAAGAGGTGAAGGTGCTCCGCCGGGCCGCCGCCACCGGCGCCGCCGCCGACCTCACCGACGACGCCGTCGACGGGGTGGTCGTGGCCCGGGTGGACGGCCTGGCCCGCGACGACGTCCGCGACCTCGCCCTCGCACTCAGGGACAAGCCCGGAATGCGGGCGGCGGTGCTCGGTGCCGCCCCGCCCGGCGGCGGCGTCGTGCTGGTGGCCGCCGTCCGGCCCGACGCCGGCCTTCACGCCGGCACCCTCATCGCCGACGCCGCCCGCACGGTCAAGGGTGGCGGGGGCAAGGCGCCCGACCTGGCCGTGGCCGGTGGGAAGGACCCGTCCCGGCTCGACGAGGCCCTCGACCAGGTGCGGGCGGCGGCCGGCATCGCCGCCTCGTGATCACCGTCGGGCCGTGAGGGCCCTCGCCCTCGACCTCGGCTCCCGCCGGATCGGCGTGGCCGTCAGCGATGCCGCCGGGGTCCTGGCCACGCCGCTCACCGTCCTCGCCCGTTCCAGCGACCGGCGCCGCGACCACGCCCGGATCGCCGAGCTGGTGGCCGAAGAGGAGGTCGGCGTGGTGGTCGTGGGCCTGCCGCTGTCCCTCGACGGCCACGAAGGCGCGGCGGCGCAGGCGGCCCGGGGCGAGGCGGCCGAGCTGGCCGAGTCGCTGGCCGTCCCCGTGGTCGTCCACGACGAGCGCCTGACCACCATGACCGCCAACCGGCTCCTCACCGAAGCGGGCCTCGACGGCAAGGCCCGCCGGAAGGTCGTGGACCAGGTGGCGGCGTCGGTCCTGCTGCAGGCCTGGCTCGACGGGGCGTCGTCCCGAACCGACGGAGCCGGGCGACCATGAGGGTCATCGGGCGGCGATGACCGGGTTGTTCGACCAGGACGGCGACGACGACTACGTCGAGCTGCCCCCCGAGCGGGGCGCGGTGCCGAAGCTCGCGCTGGTCCTCGTGCTCGTCCTCGCCGTCGTGGCGGTGGTGGGCCTGGGTGGCCGCCGCTGGTACCAGAGCCAGGTCGACCCGTCCGGCCCGCCCGGATCGGCGGTGGCCGTCGACATCCCCTTGGGCACCTCGCTCGCCGGCACCGGGGGACTGCTCTCGGACAGGGGGGTCATCACCAACCCCACCGTCTTCCGGTACTGGGTGCGGAACAAGGAGGTGGCCGTGCAGGCCGGCAGCTACCGGTTCCGGCGGCGGTCGTCCTTCGAGGAGGTGCTGGCCGTACTGCGCAAGGGCCCGGTCCCGCCCCCGGTGACCCGGATCACCGTGCCCGAGGGTCTGACCGTGCGGGAGATCGGCGCCCGCCTGGCCGAAGCGGGGCGGTTCGACCGGGCCGCGGTGGACGCGGCCCTCGCAAACCCGAACCTGCGGTCGCGTTACCAGCCGGCCGACCAGCCGTCGCTCGAAGGACTCCTCTTCCCGGCCACCTACGACGTCTCCCGCGGCCAGAGCGCAGCGGCGGTGGTGGCCCGCATGGTCCGGGAGATGGAGGCGGTGGCGTTCCGAGCGGGCGTCGACGCGGGGGTGAAGCCGGGGGCTGACGGCGCGCCCGCCCTCGACCCCTACCAGGTGCTGATCGTCGCCTCGCTCATCCAGGAGGAGTCCGGCAACCCTGTGGAATCCCCCAAGATCGCCCGCGTGATCTACAACCGCCTGCAGGCCGGAGAACCCCTCGGCATCGACGCCACTTCCCGGTACCAGGCCGAACAGACGGGCACCGACGTCGACTTCGAGAGCAAGTCGCCCTACAACACCCGACGCCAGGCCGGCCTGCCTCCGACGCCCATCGCCGCGCCGGGAGCGGATGCCATCCAAGCTGCGCTCCACCCTTCCGACGGCCCGTGGATCTACTACGTGCTCGAGGCCAAGGGTCAGCACTTCTTCACCGACAGCGAGCAGGAGTTCCTGGCCAAGAAGCGGGAGTGCGCGCAGAAGGGTCTCGGCTGTGGGTGACCGGCAACGGTGAAGGTGGCCGCCGTCATCGGCCGGCCGGTGGAGCACTCGCTCTCCCCGGTGATCCACAACGCCGCCTTCGATGCGCTCGGCCTCGACTGGCGGTTCTTCGCCGTCTCGGTGCCGGCCGGCGGCGCCGCCGACGCCGTCGGCGCGGTCCGGGCCCTCGGTCTTGCTGGGCTGTCGGTCACCATGCCCCACAAGGACGCGGTCGCCGACCTCGTCGACGAGCGGACCCCGGTGGCCGACGCCCTGGGCGCGGTGAACTGCGTGTGGTGGCGGGCGGCCACGCTGGTCGGCGACAACACCGACGGCGCCGGCTTCGTGGACGCGCTCCGCTCCGACGAGGGCGTCGACCCCGCCGGCCGGCGGGTGCTCGTGGTCGGCGCCGGCGGAGCGGCGCGCGCCGTGATCCACGCCGTGGCCGGCGCCGGTGCCGCCGAGGTGGTGGTGGTGAACCGCACGGCCAGCCGGGCCCAGGCGGCGGCGGCGCTGGCGGGGCCGGTCGGGCGGGTGGGACGGCTCGAGGAGGCGGGCGACGCCGACGTCGTGGTCAACGCCACCTCGGTGGGCATGGACGGCGGGCCGCCACCGCTGGACACGGCCCGGCTCGGACCCGGCCAGGTGGTCGTCGACCTGGTGTACGAGCCGGTCCTCACCCGCCTGGTGGCCGAGTCGCGGCAACGGGGAGCGGTGGCGGTGAACGGCCTGGGCATGCTCCTCCACCAGGCGGCCCACGCCTTCCAGCGCTGGACGGGCGAGGACCCGCCGATGGAGGCGATGTCGGCGGCGGCCAGCGCCGAGCTGGCCCGCCGGGCCGGCAGCGCCTGAGGAGCCGAGCCGATAGGCGAGGCGACCAGCCGAGACGGCCTGATCCCTCGCCGCCGCCGCGCCGAGGACCCCTCCCGGCATGGTCGGAGAGGCGGGGGTGGCGCGGGATAATGGCGCCTGCGTGCTGTTCCCCACCTTCGAGTTCGCGGTCTTCTTCTCGCTCACTTTCGTGGGCAGCTGGCTGTTGCGGCCCCACCCGCTGGCCTGGCGCTGGTTCGTCCTCGCCGCCAGCTACTTCTTCTACGCCTGGTGGGACCCCCGCTTCGTCCTCCTCCTCGCCGGCTCCACGGTCGTCAACCAGGCGGCGGCGGTGGCGATCGCCCGCGTGGCCGCCCCGGCCGGTCGCCGCGGCCTCCTGATCCTGGCGGTCGCCGTCAACCTCGCCGTCCTCGGGTTCTTCAAGTACTACGGGTTCTTCCTCACCTCGGTGGCCGACGGCCTCGACCGGGTCGGCCTCCACACCAGCCCGCCGCTGCTCCAGGTGGTGCTGCCCATCGGCATCTCCTTCTTCACGTTCCAGGCCCTCAGCTACGTGATCGACACCTACCGGGGGGACACGTCACCGGCGCCGACCCTCGACTTCGCCGTGTACCTGTCGTTCTTCCCGCACCTTGTGGCCGGCCCGATCGTGCGGGCCCGCGAGCTCCTCCCGCAGCTCACTGAGCGCCCCGACCCCCGTCGGATCGATGCCGCCCTCGCCTTCCGGCTCATCTTCGCCGGCCTGTTCAAGAAGGTGGTCATCTCGAGCTTCGTCGCCGGCGCAATCGTGGAACCGGTCTTCGCCAACCCCGGTTCGCACCAGAACCTCGAGATCCTCTTCGCCGTGTACGGCTACGCCGTGCAGATCTACGCCGACTTCAGCGGCTACACCGACATCGCCATCGGTTGCGCCCTCCTCCTCGGCCTCCGCTTCCCCCAGAACTTCGACGCGCCCTACGCGGCCACGTCCATCCAGAGCTTCTGGCGCAAGTGGCACATGACCCTGTCGTTCTGGCTGCGCGACTACCTCTACATCCCGCTTGGGGGCAACCAGGGCGGTGAGGCTCGCATGCGCCGCAACCTGCTCCTCACCATGGTGATCGGGGGCCTGTGGCACGGCGCGGCGTGGACGTTCGTGGTGTGGGGCGCCATCCACGGCCTCGCCCTGGTGGGCGAGCGTGAGTGGGACCAACGGCGACGGGCCCGGGGCGCCGTGCCGAGGTGGTGGTCGCCGATCGCGCGATGGGCGGTGACCTTCCACGTGGTCTGCCTCGCGTGGATCTTCTTCCGGGCCGAGTCCTTCGGCAAGGCCGGTGAGCTGCTCTGGCGGCTGTTGACGGCGTGGGGCACCGGCACCCTGGTGAAGCCCATGCTCGTGTTCGTGGTGGTGGCCATGGTCGCCGCCCAGTTCGTGCCCATCGACGTCGTGTCACGCGCCCAGGCGGTGTTCTCCCGGGCGGCACCGGCCGTACAGGGCGTGTGCCTGGCCCTCGGCCTGCTCGTCATCGACGCCCTCGGCCCCACCGGCGTGGCCCCGTTCATCTACTTCCAGTTCTGATGGCCACCAGCTCGCGTCCGACCCCGTCCCGGCGCCCCCGCACGCTCCAGTACCACGCAACGGCGGGGGACCGCCCGCTGGCGGCGGGTCGGGTGATCGTCGTCGGCCTCGTCGCCTTCGGCCTGGCGGCGTTCCTCAACGCCGACTCCCTCTCCGCGCTGGCCAACCGGCAACCGTTCGGGTGGAAGCGCACCGTCGCCCGGGGCGTCCTCGCGCCCGTGCGTGAGCTGAGCCACGTGACCCGGCTCAACGAGCCCCGTGCCGCCATCCAGGAGGCCATCGACCGCGATCCCGAGGCGGGAACGCGGACCCGGTCGGTGGTGACCGCCACCACCCGACCGGCCGCCGCCCCACCACCGGCCATACGGCTCCGTCGCCCCACCGCCGGCGAGGCGCTGCGGCTGTGGGTGGGTGGCGACTCGATGGCCCAGGAGCTCGGCACGTCGGTGGTGGAGAAGGCGACCGACCGGGGCAGCATCGATGCCGACCTCGACTACCGCATCTCCACCGGGCTCACCCGCCCGGACTACTTCGACTGGCCGGCGCACCTGCGCGACGAGGTGCTGCCCGGGCGCCCCGAGGTGATCGTGATCATCTTCGGGGCCAACGACGCCCAGGCGATGGAGGTCGACGGCACGCCCTTCGAGGTGCGCACCCCCCAGTGGCAGGCCGAGTACCGGAGGCGGGTGGCGCTCACCATGGACCTGCTCGGCGGTGACGGGCGGCTCGTCATCTGGGTCGGCCAGCCTCACATGCGCAAGGCCGAGTTCAGCGAACGGATGGACATCCTCGATGAGATCTACCGCAGCGAGGCGTCCCGCCGGCCGTGGATCCGGTTCGTCGACAGCCGGTCGGTGCTGGCCCCCGAGGGCGGCGGGTACTCGGCGTACCTGCCCGATGGCGACGGCCGGCCACAGCTGGCCCGCCAGGCCGACGGCATCCACCTGAGCCGGTTCGGCGCCGACCGCCTGGCCGACGCCGCCCTCGCCGTGCTCGACGTGGAGCTGGCCAAGACGCCCCGCCCGCGCGCCGCGGGCCGGCCCGGCGGCAGCACGCCCTCCACCACCCCGTGAGCACCCCGGTGCTGCTCGTCGCCCTGGGCGTCGGTGGGATGGCCGTCGGCTGGTTCCTGAACACGGTGATCGTCCGCCTTCCGGAGGGGGAGTCCCTGCGTCCGCCGCCGCGCTGTCCCGAGTGCGAGGCGCCGCTGGCTGCAGTCGACACCGTGCCGGTGGTGTCGTGGCTCCGCCTGCGGGGGCGCTGCCGCGCCTGCGATGAGCCCATCCCGCTCGGCTACCCGCTGGTGGAGGTGGGCAACGCCGTCTCGTGGGTGGCCGCCGGGCTGTGCTTCGGTGCCCGGTGGGTGCTCGTGCCCTACCTGTTCCTGTTCTCGGTGCTCCTCGCCCAGGCGGTGATCGACCTCGAGCTGTACCGGCTCCTGGACCGCATCACCTATCCGGCCATCGTCGTCTCGTTGGTGGCCCTGCCCCTCGCCGCCCTCACCCTCGAGCACCCCCGAAGAGCGGTCCTCGGCGCGGCCATCGGCGGCGTCGGCTACTTCGTCTTCCTCTTCCTGCCGGCGCTGGTGTACCCCCGGGGGATGGGGATGGGGGACGTGAAGTTGGCCGCACTGATGGGCCTCCACCTCGGCCTCATCCACCCCGTGCTCGTGCTCTACTCGGTGATCCTGGCCTGCCTCCTCGGGCTGGCCGCCGGGCTGGTCCTCTTCTTCGCCCGGGGGCGCGAGAGCCGGGCGTTCCCGTTCGGCCCGTGGCTGGCGCTCGGGTGCGTGCTCGCCGTGGTCTTCCACACGAGCCTTCTGCCGACGCTGTGAACACATGGGCGATCGACCGGGAGCAGCGTCGCGAGCGCGAGCGAGCAGCCGCACGCGAGCCCCGGAGGGGATCGCCCGAGAACACAGCCGCCGGTAGATTCGGCGCGTGCTCCGGTTCCTCACCGCTGGTGAATCCCACGGTCCCGCCCTGGTGGTGGTGGTCGAAGGGATGCCGGCCGGGCTGGCGGTGAGCGTCGAGGACATCGCCGCCGAGCTCGCCCGGCGCCGGCTCGGCTACGGCCGCGGCCCGCGGATGCGCTTCGAGCAGGACGACGTCAGCCTGCTCGGCGGCGTGCGCCACGGCCGCACCCTCGGCTCGCCGGTGGCGGTGCAGATCGCCAACACGGAGTGGACCCGCAACCCCGAGAAGTGGGGACGGGAGATGTCCGCCCGCGCCGAGGACGGGCCGACGAGCGCTCCGCTCACCGAACCCCGGCCCGGCCACGCCGACCTGGCCGGGATGCAGAAGTACGGCTTCACCGACGCCCGCGACGTGCTGGAGCGGGCGTCGGCCCGGGAGACGGCGGCCCGGGTGGCGGCCGGCGCCCTGGCCAAGGCCCTCCTGGCCGAGCTCGGCGTGGAGATCCTGTCCCACGTGATCCAGCTGGGTCCGGTGCGGGCCAAACTCGCTGCCCGCCCCGGGCCCGGCGACCGGGACGCCATCGACCGATCCGAGGTCCGCTGCGTCGACCCCACCGCCGAGGAGGCCATGGTCGCCGAGATCAAGGCCGCCGCCGCCGACGGCGACTCCCTCGGCGGCGTGGTCGAGGTGCTCGCCTACGGCGTGCCCGTGGGCCTCGGCAGCCACGTCCACTGGGACCGCAAGCTCGACGCCTTGCTGGCCCGCGCTCTCATGAGCATCCAGGCGGTGAAGGGGGTTGAGGTCGGCGAGGGCTTCGACGTCGCCGGGCGGAGGGGCAGCGAAGCCCACGACCCCATCACCTGGAACACCTCCGGATTCCACCGGGAGGGCAGCCGGGCCGGCGGGATCGAAGGAGGGATGTCGACCGGCGAGGTGGTCGCCCTGCGGGTGGCGATGAAGCCGCTGGCCACCCTCAACCGGCCGACGCTGCGGACCGTCGACGTGATCACCAAGGCCGAGACGGTCTCGTTCAAGGAGCGCACCGACGTCACCGCCGTGCCGGCCATGGGGGTGGTGGCCGAGACGATGACCGCCCTCGTGCTGGCCGACGAGGCCACCCGCAAGTTCGGCGGCGACTCGGTGGACGAGATGGCGCGCAACTGGGACACCTTCCTGGCCGCCCTGGAAGCGGGCCCCCTTGGCTGAGCCCGGGCACGTGGTGCTGGTGGGGATGATGGGCTCGGGGAAGTCCTCGGTCGGGCGGCGGGTGGCCCGCCGGCTGGAACGCCCCTTCGTCGACGCCGACGAGGAGCTCGAGGCCCGGACCGGGCGGCCGGTCCGCGACTGGTTCGCCGACGGTGAGCCCGCGTTCCGGACCGCCGAAGCCGAGGTCCTGGCCGCCCTGCTCGCCGCCCCGCAGCCGTCGGTGGTCGCCGCCGGCGGCGGCGTGGTCGTCACCGAGGCAAACCGTCGGGCGCTCGCCGCCGGTGCCTTCGTCGTGTGGCTCGACGCGGAGCCGGCCTTCCTCGCCGGCCGGGTGCGCCGACGCTCCCATCGCCCCCTCCTCGACGACGACGTGGAGGGCACCCTCGCCCGGCTCCACGCCGAACGGGCCGGTTGGTACCGCGAGGTGGCCGACGCCGTGGTCGCCGTCGCTCCCGTGCACCAGCGGTCGTCCCGCCCCAAGCGCGACCTCGCCGACGAGGTGGCCGACCTCGTCCGCCGCCACGAGGCCGGGGTGTCGGCGTGATCACCGTGGAGGTTGCGCTGGGCGAGCGCAGCTACCCCGTGTTGGTGGGCGCCGGGGCCCGCCACCGCCTCTTGGAGGTGTTGCCCATCGGCGCCCGCCGGGCCGCGGTGGTGACGTCTGTGGGCATCGACGTGCCCGTCGACCCTGGGGTCGAGCACCGGACGTTCACCATCCCCGCCGGCGAGGACGCCAAGCACCTGGGCACGGTCGAGGACCTGTGCCGGGACTGGGCCACCTGGGGGCTCACCCGGGGCGACGTGGTGGTGGCCGTCGGCGGCGGTGTCGTGACCGACACCGCCGGGTTCGCCGCCGCCATCTACCACCGGGGCGTCCCGGTCGTGCACGTGCCGACCACGCTGCTGGGCCAGGTCGACGCCGCCATCGGCGGCAAGACCGGCGTGAACCTCCCGGAGGGCAAGAACCTGGTCGGCGCGTTCTGGCAGCCGGCTGCGGTCCTGTGCGACATCGAGGCGCTCGAGACGCTGCCGCCCCGCGAGTACCGCAGCGGCCTCGGGGAGATGGCCAAGTACGCGTTCCTCGGCGTCGACCACCTGCCCGACCTGCCCCTCGACGAGGCGGTGGCGGCGTGCGTCGCCTGCAAGGCGGCGGTGGTGGCGGCCGACGAGCGCGAGGGCGGCCGGCGGGCCGTGCTCAACTACGGGCACACCCTGGCCCACGCCCTCGAGACGGCCGGGCGCTACGACCTCCGCCACGGTGAGGCGGTCGCCATCGGCTTGGCCTACGCGGCGGAGCTGGCCCGGTCCCTGGGCCGCATCGACGACGAACGGGTGGCCGAGCACCGCCGCGTCCTCGCCCGCTACGACCTGTCGATGACCGTCCCCCCCGGGCTGGACCCCGAGCAGGTCATCGACCTCTTCGCCCGGGACAAGAAGGCGGTGGACGGCATCACGTTCGTGCTGGACGGCCCCCGCGGGGTGGAGCCGGTTCGGGTCGAGGACCGCCGACTGCTGCGAACCACCCTGGAGGCCCTGGCATGAGCAGCCAAGGGGATCGCCCGGTGGTGCTCCTGCTGTCGGGCCCGAACCTCAACCTGCTCGGCGAACGCGAGCCCGACGTCTACGGGTCGGCCACCCTCACCGACCACGTGGCCGTCGCCCGCGGCCAGGCCGAGGTCCACGGCCTCGACCTCGAGCACCTGCAGTCGAACCACGAAGGTGAGCTCGTCGAGGCCGTTCACGCCGCCCGCGGCCGCTGCGCCGCCATCGTCATCAACCCCGGCGCCTTCACCCACTACGCCTGGTCGATCCACGATGCGCTCGCCGCCTTCGACGGGCCGATCGTGGAGGTGCACCTGTCCAACCCCAACGCCCGGGAGCCTTGGCGGCACACCTCGGTGATCGCCCCCGTGGCCTCGGGGTCCATCACAGGCTTCGGCGGCCACGGCTACCGGCTGGCCCTCGACGCCGTCGCCGCCCTCCTGGAGGTGGGAACGTGAACCCCAGAAAGGACCTGGCCCCCATGGACACCGCGGGGCGGGCCGGTCGCCTGCGGGAGCGCCTGGCCGACGCCGGCTGCGACGCCCTGCTCGTCACCAACCTGGTGAACGTCCGCTACCTCACGGGGTTCACCGGATCGGCGGCGCTGTTGGCGGTTCTGGCCGACGAGCTGGTCTTTGTGTCCGACGGTCGGTACGGGGAGCAGGCGGCCGGCCAGCTGGGCGCGGCCGGCGTCGACGCCCGCATCGAGATCACGGGCACCGACCAGCGCCAGCGCCTGGTGGCCGCCTTTGCGGGCGTGGCCCGCATCGGGCTGGAGGCCGACGCCGTCACGTGGGCGGCACAGCGTCGGTACGCCGCCGATTGGTTCCCCGACGCCGAGATGATCGCCACCGAAGGCCTGGTGGACGGGCTCCGCGAGGTAAAGGACGACGGTGAGGTGGCCCGCATCGAGGCGGCCGCCACCGTGGCCGACACGGCCCTGGCCAACGTCGGGCCCCGCCTGCTCGAAGGGCCCACCGAGGAGGAGTTCGGCCTCGAGCTCGACACCGAGATCCGGCGGCTGGGGGCCAGCGGCACGAGCTTCGAGACCATCGTGGCCGCCGGCCCGAACGGGGCCATGCCCCACCATCGGCCCGGTCCCCGGCGGCTGGCCGAAGGTGACCTGGTGGTCATCGACTTCGGCGCGGTGGTCGACGGCTACTGCTCGGACATGACCCGCACGTTCGTCCTCGGCGACCCCACGGCCACCCAGGCCCGCATGCTCGAGGTGGTGGGCACGAGCCAGGCTGCGGGCGTGGCGGCAGTCGCCCCCGGCGTCGCCTGTCGGGGGGTGGACGACGCCTGCCGCCAGGTCGTCGGTGACGCCGGCTGGGGCGACGCCTTCCTGCACGGCACCGGCCACGGCGTGGGCCTCGAGATCCACGAGGCCCCGAGGGTGACGGCCACCTCCGATGCTACGCTCGTCGCCGGCCACGTCGTCACCGTCGAGCCGGGCGTGTACCTCCCCGAGCACGGCGGCGTCCGCGTCGAGGACACCGTGGTCGTCACCGCCGAGGGCTGCCGAGCGCTGACCCGGGCCCCCAAGGACCCGGTGCTGCGCTGAGGCGCTCCGCCAACCCGATCCAGCGAGGACACCATGGCCATCACCACGAACGACCTGAAGAACGGCATGACCCTCGAGCTGTCCGAGGGCCTCTTCTCGGTGGTCGGGTTCCAGCACGTGAAGCCGGGCAAGGGCGGCGCGTTCGTGCGCACCACCCTGCGCAACGTGCGCACCGGGGCGGTGGTCGACCGCACGTTCCGGGCCGCCGAGAAGGTCGAGCAGGCCCGCCTCGACAAGCGGGAGATGCAGTTCCTCTACCACGACGGCGACGACTTCGTGTTCATGGACTCCGCCTCCTACGAGCAGCTCACCGTGCCCGCCTCGGTCCTGGGCGACGCCGCCCCCTACCTCACCGAGGGGCGCTCAGCCGTCCTCTCCATGCACGGCGACGAGATCGTCGGCACCGAGCTGCCAGCGGCGGTGGAGCTGGCCGTGACCGACACCGAACCCGGCTTCCAGGGCGACCGGGTGTCGGGCGCCCGCAAGCCTGCCACCCTCGAGACGGGGCTGGTGATCCAGGTGCCGCTGTTCGTCAACGTCGGCGACCGGCTCAAGGTCGACACCCGGACCGGCGACTACCTCACCCGGGCCTGAGGACGGCCGTGGGCGACCATGGCTGAGGCGGGCTCGCGCCACGAGGCGCGCGAGCGGGCTCTCGGCCTGCTCTACGAGGCTGAAGTGAAGGGCCAGTCGCCGGGGGCCACCGTCGACGGTCTTCCCCTCGCCCCCGATCCCTACGTCGCCGACGTGGTCACCGGGGTGGGCGAGCACCTGGAGGAGATCGACGGCCTCGTGCGCCGGTTCGCGCGCAACTGGGAGCTCGAGCGCATGCCTGCCCTCGACCGGGCCGTGCTGCGGATGGCCACCTACGAGCTCGGCCACCGCCCGGACGTGCCCCGCAACGTGGTGATCAACGAGGCGGTGGAGCTGGCCAAGGCCTACTCCACCGACGACTCCGGCCGCTTCGTCAACGGCGTCCTGGCCGGGATCGCCGCCGAGATCCGCCCCGACGAGGGATGATCCCGGTGGCGCTCCGGAGGTCGGCGCCGGTCAGGCCGTGGCCACGTCGAGGGCCACGTTGCCGACGACCCGGTTGCCCGAGGTGATCCGCAACGTGTACGTGGTGGTCTCGTCGGGGAAGAAGCGCACGTCCTCGCTCTCCCCGGGCCTGCGCCCGTTGTAGGGCGTGGACGTGCCGTCGGGGTCGATCACGGTGACGGTGATGTCCATGTACGCGTTGACCGGCTGGGCCGTGACCACCACGGTGGCGCCGCCCCGGACGGTCAGCTCGATCTCCAGGGAGGACGTGGGCGTCGTGAGGGCGCCGAGCGCATTGTCCGTCGTCCCGTTGCCGAGCACGAAGTCTGCCGCCGGCTCCACCGAGAGCCGGAAGCGGCTGTCGTCCGTGCCGCCCGACACCTGAACCCGGTGCTCGCCGGACGAATCGAGTGTGTAGGTGCCCGAGTCGTCGGCGATCAGCTCGTCGCCGTCGGGGCCGACGAGTACGACGTCGAGGGACTCGTCGTCGATGTCGATGGTGATGGCGTCACCCGAGTCCCCATCGAAGGTGAACTCGCTCACGCCGCCCTCGTCCACATCGCCGGTGACGGGGCTCCCGACGGTGATCGACGTGGTCGAGACCGGTGTGACCGCGACACGCACGGTGGCGGGTCGATAGTGCTCGCCCG
>JAABUS010001920.1_pt1 | contig 42071 bp, 30 predicted proteins | sample 5560161 | NCBI WGS metagenome assembly JAABUS01 (sample SAMN10711885, study PRJNA513376) | rock metagenome | isolation source: Antarctica rocks | place: Antarctica: Victoria Land, Trio Nunatak nord | collected 2016-01-04
GGGTTTTGGGGTTGGGGAGGAATGGGACGCGGGGTGTGGGGGTGGGGGTGGAGAGGTGAGGACGGGTGGGTGCTCGCGGGGTTGAAGGATGGTGGGGTGGGGGAAGAGGAATGGTCTGTGTAGAAGGGTTTGCGGACTGCGGGGTAGTGTAGTGAGTGGATACCTGAGGTGCTGGAGCTGTGGAGAGAGATTAAAGAAGAGCCGATAAGAAGCTTGGATCCATGATTTGTCAGAAGTTACGATGGGAAGGGTTCGATTGAGTCACCGAACGTATCATACGGTGAACAAGGTTGAAAGCCTATATGGCGAAAGGCCAGTCGTAGGTGCTATTGCAATCCTAGCTATGATATTCACCTAGCGCTGTCCGTGCACCACCAAGGAGAGACATCCACATGTGTAGCCTCCGGGAAAACTTCCTATATATACTATAAACCTAGAAAACCCACGAATAACGAAATTAGAGGCGAAATTTCTAGGACGTAGGAGTCGCGGCGGGGGCAGTAGGTGGGGGTGGCGTGTTACCGGCAGAGGATGAAGAAGAGGAGGCTGTGCTGGAGGAGTCCGTTGGATTGGCTGAAGCGCTGCCCGTTGGTGCTGCGACACCGCTGACACCACTAGTCGGACCGGACGAGGAGCCAGAACTGGTTCTGGAGCTGGACGCAGTCTGAATACAGGTAGAGAAGACTTGAGTGCTGAAGGTTGCGAGCTGGGTGTTCCAGATATCGAGAACGTTCAGTTGAACACTATCGCCGAATGAGATGACTTCCTGGATACCGCTCGAGCATTGACCTTGATCCTGGCGGATCAGGAGATCGCGTGCGTGATTGCGGTCTTCAAAGTGTTTTTGATGGCCAGGAGTATTGACGATAGTGGCTAGTTCGATGGAGGGCTCATCAGTGATGCTAACATTTTGGCTGAATTTATTTATCCCCAGAATGTTGACCCCGACTCCAAGAGAGATAGGTACACCGAAAGTAACATTGACATCAATCTGGCCGGCAGTCATATTAAAGACCCTGTCAACGGACGGCGTCCATCCACTATACTTTGACGCGCTCTTGTCTTTGTTGGCCAAGTCCATGTGGGCTTGAGCGTTATCCCATGTGTAGTGAACACCAGCCTCAAGACTTCCAGTTGCGCTAACGGCTAGCTGGAAGGCGACATTGACAGTAAGCGTCGGACCAATGGTAAAGACGTCTGGGACCTCAAAGGGGATAATGCCTTCCGAGAAGATCTGAAATTTGAGGGGTAACGTGGGGGACTTGGCATCCTTTGCTTCGAAACCGAATACCATGGGGATGTTGAAGTTGTTTGCGGAGATATCGATGGCCCCCTCCTTGAGGAATGGGCGAACCGGCTCGACGGTTATACTGCCGTCCATTGCGAGATGACCATGGGCACCGCACTCAACGCAGTAGATGGTGACTCCGTCGAGTGTTGTAAGGCTCTGGGCGGGTCCCCAAGGGCTGCTCGCCGTCCCCGTAGGACGGATATCGATGTTGCCAGATACAGCTTTTGACACTGCAACGGTCGGAAGATGGCTCTTGATGTCAGAAACGGCGGCACCACCCGCTGAGGTGACAACGCTGGCTACGCTGGTAGCAACGCTTTCGACCTTAGAGGTGGCAACGCTCTCTACGCTTGCAACCTTTGACGTAACAACGTCGGCCACACTACCCACATCCGAGGTGACACCACCGAATACGGATATCATACCACCAAACGGGTTTCCGGGAAAGCGCTTGGAGAGTGAGGGTGGTTTGGTAGTCTTTAGACCTTGAGCTGAGGATACAGCTGAGGGCCCAGCTGAGTGTCTCCAGTCGGCCTTGAAGCTTTTGACAATGTCGGGATCAGCCCCTGTCAGCATCTTCCCCTTGGCTTTGACTGATCTTGTCTTTTTGTCGGTGGTGTAATTTTTGACCTTGAAGAAAGTACGCTGTTGAGACTTGCCACAACCTTCGGTGGCATCAATTAGAATGAAAGGTTTACCAGATATTGGCCAGGACTTGACCGTCTTGTTGAAAATACCGGCGGCGTCAAACGAGAAGCTAATCTCGGTATCGGAGGGGCACTGAATGTTCTTAAGACAGTCAATATGCTCCAAAGGGACCGCCGGATTATGGAAATGATAGTCTATAGAGGCCTGCGTATCGGCGTGTGCCGAATCTGGAAGACATATTAGCACTTAAATGTTATGCTTACGATTGAAAGCATTCTACCTGGGCTGTTGGCTCCGGTGTAATGTAAGGTGTGCTTGTGCTTGGGGTCGACGTTCCCTGGATCTTTTGTATCATGACCAGGGAGTACCGTTGGTGTGAGGCAGACCGTGGAGGGTCCGAATTGGACAGGCTCGAGCGGTGGAGTACCGACAGGGTGACCCGAAGGCATACCTGAAGATCGAGCCGTCAAAACTGAGTAATCGGAACCCGTAGGTAAGGCACCAGTTGGAAGGACGCCAGTCCCGCTGGTAGGGTGGAGTGTAGGGTAGGGAGTCACAGGCTCAGGCCCGTGCTTGGGTGTGCCATGGGCAAGAGCCATCCAGGCTACCCCGAGCAGAATAGACAATCGATAAGACATAATGTACGAGAAACCACACCAGGTGGTAAATGATTGAAGGGAATTAAGAGGTCACAAACGAAGAAATGGAAAGAGAAAACACAAGCAATAGGAAAGGTGTTTTAAGAATTAAGGAATGCTTTGATCGAGCAACATTTGGGCGTGGGAGAACTATTATATATATCTCCCTCTGGTGGTCTATACCATCCAGGTGGTAGAGCTGAACGTTGTATGTGAATCCTGCGAACGCAATGATCTAACCAACCGGAAAAGTACGAAAAGAGTAGGATCAAAATGATCCGAAATTGACGTCTGCGACAAATTGCTTCAAAGGTTCATAGGCTGTGAGCTTGCTGAAACAACGACAGCGAACCTTCGCTGTGAAAGATGCTTGTAAAGCTCGGACTGGCGTCTGGTCTAACCCGCTGGCGGTATCAACCCACAGTTTCAAAGATTTACTATGTCTCTTCCCTCCACATCAATCTCCTTACATGAGACACGAGTCCATAGGCCTCGTTTGTACTCATGATCCGAGGAGTGGGCCCATGAGGACAGAGTAGTCATCTGGATTTCGGGGGCTGTTCGAGGATTCTGTTGGTCGGGCCATCACTTTGACTTACCACCTTGCCATCCCTTCCATTGATTCGACTGCAATGTTGGAGCCCCATCAACAATGAACGCAGCTGCATGAGTGGGTTCGCGGCTGGGAGCATGGAGCCCTTGGACCTGTTCCCGGATCGGAGGTAGGTGGATCAACCGCTGATGCAACGCCAACCGCGGCCCGTAAATGCACGGACTTCTTGCGTGGGACACACAGGTGCCAGATAGTGTTCTGGTGACCCTGGACGATGTATAGGTGTCAAGGACCTGACATATCGTTCGTTGCGTTGTCTGACGTCACGCTTTGGAGCTGTTGGTGGCTTATTGCGGCACCCATTTCACACACAATATCAGCGTGTCCCTCGGCTGATGTCTCGAAAGAGAAAGAAATGCATGGCTGTGCTTGCGGCAACGAGATTGGAGTACGAGAGAGAAGGCGAAGCTACGTTCCGTGACAGTAATCAAGAGATCAGGGGCTTGGCTATGCCCAGCGCAGATCATGGCGCCAAACAGCCAATCGGAAGTCGGCCTCGACAAGCGCCAGCCATGCCTCATGCCTGTAAGACCTAGGTCCAATGCGCAAAGAACATCTTGACATCTGTGGTCTCTGAAGACAGGCACTGTACTCCACTCAGCCTGGTACTCAATTGTGTACCCATCTAGGGCCCTAGATGTCCCGTATCTGATTCGCGTGCCGAGCCCCAAGCTGCGAGATGTACAGATGTTGAAACGCATCCTTCGGATCCTCTGAGGTACAGCGTACAATGGAGTCAGCGGCAACGCCACGGACCAAAACACTGATCGGCATTGGCAAGGTATCTGTATATGTGGATACATCTTTGTTTTTTGCTCTCATATCTTTGCAAATCACATCTCTGGTGATTCGTATCGAAAGCGTAGAGCATTCTCCCTACTTACCAACTTCAACCTCTGACCAAAAAATTCCTATAACACGAAAGCTTTCCCATCTCTCTTTCAATCTTTCTCCTTCTCGCACTACATTCAGCCCAGCTTTCCTTCTCTCTCCTTCTCGCATCACAACCCCCTCAAACCTCCCATTCTCGCTCCCTCCCATCACACCTCTCCCACCACACACCCATCATGTCCGTCCACTACCCCCAACAATCGTACCTGCCCCCCCACCCCCTCCCTCTCCTCTCCCAACTAACAACCCTCCAGCTACAACCCCTCGCAGCCCTACATGCCACCCCCAACAATGGGCCCAACACCCCACGGCACCGCACCTCCAGTTGGTCTCCCCATTCCCTTCTTCCTCCCTTTCTCTCCACAAGCCTCCCCTCCCATTGAATCCCCTCGATTTTAACCCTCCATAGATGCATTATCCAGTAACACCCGCCCCAATCGTCGAAGAGAAGCGAGGGCTGCGCATCGTCCGGGATCCATCTAAGAAGCCTCAGCGGGTGTGGTGTGGTGGATTTAGGTTCTCGTGGTTTGATTGCTTGACTGGGTCCAGTGTTGCGCGGTAGGTGGATGGGGAGGGGAGCTAGGTGGGTTGGGAAAGGGGACGGGGGGGAAGGGTTGTGAGTGTACGTTGGGAACAAGTACGTACACAAATATTGAAATGCATGTTTCGGTGATGAGAGGTTTATGTTGCACCAGTAATGCTCGGTGTGCCGCGGCGCGGCGAGCCCCAGTAAGTGAAATAGATTCGACGATAAGCATTTTGCATATGATATCGAAAACGGCCTGGGCTATATGTCAAATTTTCGCGTCCAAGCGATCGAAATTCGCCTCTTCGACATCATAAGCCGCTCTGATTACCCTCGTGATATCCCTCAGCTGCACCCACGTAACAGTATATGGCGGCGCAACAATGACATGATCTCCTCTCACGCCATCAACCGTCGCCGCCCCCGGATAGACCGCGACCCCAAACTCCAATGCTCGAAGTTGGACCTTCAATCCAAACCCCACACTAGGGTCAAAGCTCTCCTTCATCTCCCTGTCACGCACGAACTCCACAGCCCAGAAGAGTCCCCGCCCGCGAATATCGCCTACGTACTTGCAGCCCTCGAGGTCGCGGCGGAGGTACGTTTCCAATAGCTGGCCCATCTCCTTGCAGCGCTCGACGAGATGATCACGCTTTAGTATCTGCTGTACCGAGAGGGCGATTGCGCATGTGAGAGGGTGGGCTTGGTAGGTGTGGCCGTGGTTGAAGCCTCCTGTCCCGTTTCGCAGGACAGCAATGATCTTGCTGTGGACGAGGACAGCAGCGATAGGCGCATACCCGCCGCCGAGACCTTTGCCGATGGTCAAGATGTCTGGGACCACGTCTTCCTGCTCGAAGGCGAAGAAGGTGCCTGTCCGGCCGACGCCGCACATGACCTCGTCGAGGATGAAGAGGATGCGGTATCGATCACAGATTTGGCGGATTGCTTTAAAGTATCCCGTCGGCGCGGGTGTGCAGCCTGAGGTCGCACCCACGACGGGTTCAGCGACGAAGGCGATGACATTGCTCGGCCCAAGCCGTTGGAACTCGGCGTCTAGCTCTGCAGCAAGGCGGGCGACGTAGGCGGACTCTGACTCCGCCGGGTCTTGATAGTGATACGCGAAGGCTGGAGATACGTGACTGATGTTTGGGATGAGGAGTGGTTGATATGGTATCTTTCGAGGGAGGTTGGACGACATCGAGAGAGCGCCTATGGTCGTACCGTGCCATGATTGGCTGCGGGCGACGAAGTGGATTCGTTGGGTTTGGCCTTGCTCGAACCAGTATTGGCGGGCGAGTTTCATGGCGCCGTCCATGGCTTCGCTGCCTGGATGAATAATAGTCAATGCGTTGCAAGTGTGTTTAAAGAGATGGTAGTTATCTCAACAAGCAATGGGTATGAGAGTAGTATGGGCTCATACCGACTCAAACACGAGTGATGCGACGGGAATTGAAGCCAAAGCTTACCACTGCCTACGAACAGCGCCTTTTCCAGCCCATGTGGATTACCGTCGAGCAGTATACGTGCCAAGTCCTCTGCGGACTCGGTGGTGTAGGCTCCAGTGTGCACATAGCTGACCTGGCTCATCTGCTTGGCTGCAGCGACAACCACCTCTTGGTTGCCATGACCGAGGATAGCGACAGCAGCGCCTCCGCAGGCATCGATGATGGTCCGACCATCTCCGAGGTACAGCTTGATTCCCGAAGCGTGTGTCACGCTATGAGGAGGTTCGTGTAGAGAGCGATGCAGGAGCGCCGAATCAGTCATTCCCTTAGCCGAATGAGTGAGCTTTCGTGAAGCGTCAGGTTCCACTGAGGGCTGTCAGCCTTGATTGAGTTGCAAGCCAAGTCCTCAACAGATCACGCTTTCGAATATAGAAAGATTATGACGGGCCAAATGATGAGAGGAGGTTCAATCGCTATCTGTACTTACCCCGCTCCTGTCCTCTCATAGGCGATACCCAGGGATGAAGCTCTTTATCTGAGGGAGTGAAGGGTCTGCCAGTCATATCAGATTTCGCACAGTAGCGCCATGCCGGTATCGAAATTCCATATAATGAATAGCGTTGTGAATTGTAGGCTGGCCGGGAATTGGACGGTGATTGACCAGGTTCGCTCGCATGCATACTTGGGATCTCGCTCATGATCTCAAATCCGTATTGACATACTTCGAGCGCTCCTACCCAGGCAAGAGTAGCGAAGAACAGTGCGAGGATACGATAGGGATATCTGACACGATATAGTGCTATCGATAGACACATCCACTTTACAGCAGTGATACATGCAGTAGAGGCCGCCCAAAGAAAATTGAACCAAACAACACGGAGCATGAACATACCTTACAGAGCTGTCTTGCGGGAGCGCGCAGCTTGTGTATACATGGCTCTACAGCCTCGCATTATAATCAATGCTTTGAGGTAGCGAATGTATGAGATTGCAACTCCAGATGAGAACCGTGGCATCGCTGACAAAGAGAGAAGGGCCTTCTGCTCATGTATGGGCTAAGATGATAGCACCTCTGAGTTTAAGAATAAAGGTGCAGAAGCTGTGGACTACCACGAGATAGTCGGTAGAAAAGGTTCGGTGTCATTTCATGGTCAACGTTGATGTTCTATCACATGTGCCATGGGGAAGCTGTCCTCGCTTTGGTCATCAACTCTGTCTCTTTTGAGCCGTGGTTTAGACCACGGCTTCTACGACAGATGGGGTCCTCCATCGCAGCCAAAATTTGGAGGTTCTTGGCGCGCTCAAGGCAGTGATGGTGGCCGAGATCACACCCGACCTGAACCCAATTCCTATCGACGAACGAGCTGGAATAAATGGTGCACCCAGGACTTTCAAATGAAAGCCGGAGATACACAAGACATAGCACGGGGATAGTGCCTCTGTATGGATCTAGTCATGGTACTAGACATTTTCCGATGACCATTGCGCGGCTCGATCAACGGGAATGTACCTTTCGTGTGGATGACCCTGCAGCCGGTCGCGTGCTCAAAAGTGTCTCCAATTGCCTGGGTCCATCTGCTACTCTTTCTTGGCTGTAGAAGAGTATAAACAGCTTCGCAATGATCGTCTTGCATCAGTAGTAGCAAGACGTGTACGTCGTGGTGTCTGTGTGGCATCCTGCTACCGTTCACGAAGTACGCTTAATCTCTGCAATAGGCTCGCCCTGCTCAGCCTGTTCCCTGACCTCTTGCTTTTCCTTCTCCTGTGGAGTTTGAGTCTTCAACTGCAGCGCATGGATTCCGCCTGCAGCATCTAGCTCTTCTTTCAGCAAGGCGTAGACCATCCGATGTCGCGCTGGTTGAGGCTTTGCCTTGAAAGCGTCTGAAACAATGACTAATCTGAAGTGGGTTTCTTTCGATATATTGCCCTGCATGGCTTTGTGGTGAGAATGCATGTGGGAATCGTTGTAGATCTCGAGGACCAAGGGCTTGAAGGCTTCGCTGATCTACTCCATGATCAGCAGCGTTCTGCACATATGGGAGGTAGGAGGAAACGGAAGGTGGAGGAAGCTACCTTCACCCGGACAGCGTCTTCGATGGGTCTTTGAGACATTGTTGAAATGGATCTCCTGAATCCGGTGGCTATGGTACGAAGCATTGAAGGCTGAGAATGCTCATCGGGACATACCAGGTCTATCTCAACCTCCTAGTGCGGGAGCCTCTGCTATCAACAAGAGGGTGGTTGATATTCCAAACAAATGAGCGAGCTGCCGCAGTGCTCGCGCCTACCAAGTCCGAGAGCCCTATGAGTACTCAAGTGACAAGACTACAAGCGAACCTAACAGAAAATACGGCCAACAGCTCCGGCAATGCTGTCCCTCAACTACCGAACCCTACAACGTCACAACCCTGAGGGAGCTGCTGTCCTGGACTGGCCCCAGCGAACAGCACTTTAATTTACCCCAATCGAACGACCCATGGATCGCTCTCTCCATGACCGGGTCCATCGTACAGCTGTTGCTGCGGGGCACCCGGCGTAGTCTGTTGTTCTCCACATCAACCGCCACTCAGTTGATTCGGAAGACAGCCTACCCAACTGCCTTTATGCGAATGGCTTCTACTCTGCCCAGACTACCGCTTTTCGATGCCATTGCGGGTCATGATCCCCAAAGTACCGCCGTTATCCATTGCGCTTCCGGTCGAAGATTCGCATACGGGAGCCTACTGAAAGATGTCGCAGACGCCAAAGAGCGGTTGCGCGAGGCCGCGGGGCCTCAGGCGGTACAAGGACAGAGGGTCGCTTTCTTGGTTGAGAACGGCTACGACTATGTGGGTGCGACTTGGTTTGCTCGGGATGTTGCAAAGGTCGCTGATGGCAGGCAGTAACATTACTATCCATCCTTGGTAGCAATGGCATTGCTGTCCCACTGTCGTCCGGATTTCCTGCTAGCGAGCTACGCTATATACTTGATAACAGCGAAGCATTGATATTGCTGTCATCGATCAAATTCAGGCCGAAAGCCGAAGAAGTGCTCAAAGAGGGCGTAGAGAGGCAAGTAAAGTATGTGGCAGTGGAGAAGAAGGAATCTGGTGCAACATCAAGCCAGCATTTCCAGCTTGAGGAACTGGTAGACGACCTCGGAGGCATGATGCTGTACACTTCAGGGACGACAAGCCGACCGGTATTCGCATCCTGTTCGGCAATCGAAACAGTGCTGACAATAGACTGCTCGCAGAAAGGTGTTTTCCTTCCCCAATCCGTTCTTACAGCCCAAAGCCAGTCACTGCTGAGAGCCTGGAATTACACCGCCCAGGATCATATCCTCCACGTCCTCCCTCTTCATCATATTCACGGTACCGTTAATGCCCTTCTTACCCCGCTCTTCGCTGGCTCGACCATCGAATTCTTATTTCCTTTCAATGTCAACGCCGTCTGGGAGCGTCTGGCGGCGCCGTTCCTCCCGCAAGACGAGATCCAAAGGCGACGCAAGCCTCCCATCACCTTCCTGACCGCTGTTCCGACCATCTACAACCGTCTAATCGCCTCGCATCAGGCTCTCAAATCGCCAATCTTCGATGCATCAAAGAGAGCTTTGTCGCCCGAAATCTTGCGCCTCAACATGTCAGGATCGGCTGCGCTACCTACGCCCACGAAGAAAGCATGGTCAGAGCTTAGCAATGGCAATGTGCTGCTAGAGCGATATGGGATGACTGAAGTGGGGATGGCATTGAGCTGTGGACTTGATTTCCACGACCGAGTCGATGGAAGTGTAGGTTGGCCCTTGCCGTCTGTCGAAGCACGCCTCGTGGATTCCGAGACCAATGAGGTGATCAAGGAAGGCGAAGAGGATGCTGACGGCAAGGAACGGGAGGGCGAGATTCAGCTCCGCGGACCGACAGTGTTCAAGGAATATTGGCGCAACCCGAAAGCTACGGCCGATGAGTTCGTCGAAGGGGAAGATGGCAAAGGCCGATGGTTCAAAACCGGAGATGTTGCGACTAGGCGAGCTGTAAAAGGCGCTGGACAGAGTGGCCAGGACTGGGCGAAGGGCCCGATGTACTTTATTCGTGGGCGGAGGAGTGTTGATATTATCAAGAGCGGCGGCGAGAAAATCAGCGCTCTAGAAATAGAACGGGAGCTACTATCTTTGTATGAGTCCCCTGTTTGTGCTTGGCTTGGAATGCTGACATCGCGAAGACCTCAGATTTCCGAAGCAGCTGTCGTGGGCGTCAGTTCCGAACAATGGGGCCAAAAGGTCGCTGCTGTGGTGGTCTTGCATTCAGAGCATGCCCAGAGTGGCAGAGGAGGCAAAACCTGGGGCGTTATGGATATGAGAAGAGCACTCAAGGATAAGCTGGCCAACTACAAGATACCGCAAGAATTGAAGGTTGTCGACGCGATTCCGAAGAATGCAATGGGCAAAAGTCAGTGTTCCACCACTTCACTTACTTTGATCTCTCATGCTAATTCTAGCTAGTCAACAAGAAGAGTCTAGTCAGAGAAGTGTTCAGTGACTCCGCTTAAGTTCGACTAGAACCGACCAAGACATTGAGACTACTCGGCCGTCGTCTTGGTCATGTTTGGCTACAGACTCGTGATGATGATATATAAAGGAATCGCTGCGTAGATATATATACTAATCATGCAATTCAAATATCACCTAAACCGAAAACAGAGATTATTCCAGTAAGGGTTTAGCATTCTTTTCACACATTTCTCTCAGCCGCCTAATATCGTTCGCTATCTCGTCTCCGAATCCACTCTTCTTCTCCTTGTGAAAGAAAGACCGATCCAACCGGTCCACCGCTTCTTCACCTCGATGGCCTTTCTTCCGATCTAATCCCGACCAAGAACGGCTGGAGCCAGACCCATGGGCTACGCATCATCAAATAGACGTCATGCTAAGCTGTCAGCTCATTGCTTCCTCCTTGATTGTCCCCTACTCTGCCAGGCGTTGCTCGAATTGAAGTCCCAGAATTGAAGCCACCAATAGAATCGCCGAACGGAGGGTGTCGCATTATCGTGGCTTTGAGCGAAGTCAATGTCTTCGACAAAGTTTATGTGACAAAGATGATGTGAGCAAGAATGATTTTGCGAGTGCAAGGGGGTCAGTCCTCAAGGAGTGTGCGCTGGAAGGTAAAATTGATTCTACGGGAGGGATGGGTAAGCGGGTTGCTCGGTTTTCAAGATCAAGGCTACTTTGTCCTCGTGACAGGCTTCCACAGGCCAGGAGAAGGATCTTCTTGTCGGCGTTTTCGATATTTCAAATGCCTCGAGACCCTTTACGATACAGCTTCCGCGCAAGGCTGCAAAGACCCTTTCGCTCTAACGCTCACCAACAAGGAAACCCAACGTATTGGTCCACAAGAATACCTTAGTATAGAGGCTGATCTCCCTCAAGGGCTCAGGTAGCGTGCTTCGTTCGATTGGTGGCTCGGTGTTTCAACAGGTCTGGGTCAACGTCTGGTTCCTCGCCTCGACCTTCAATACGATGTGTGTCCGCCAAGGGAGGATTGGGATTTATAAGACTCGCGGTAAGCAACCCAGTCCGATCTCTTGGATTTGTTTTGGTTGAGGCGAAGAATGATGCTGGCTACTTTATTGACCGGAAGGACAGGGTCTAAACGCAGGAATTTGGTAAGAAAGGCCGCTGTGGACGGATACGGCTTGATTGACCTGCATGAAAGATTCACGGAGCATTGCTTTACCCACGCTCCACGCTTGGAACAATCAACACAGAGGAAAGACGAACAAAAAGGATAGCGTAGCAGTCTCGATACAGCATACTATGGAAGTATTCAGGTCGAAGTAGGCCTTGCAGTGCCTCTATGTACGGAACATCTCATCGTATGGGCAGTATTTTTGTTTTTCGCTTCCCGGACCCAGCTAGGAAGCTTTCTTAGTACATCGAATGTTGGTCAGGCTCCGATTGTGCGTTGTCTGACGAATTCGTCAGTTCTCATGGAAAGATTTGGTACCTATTGCGTACGTGAGTCAAACAACAATCTGGGAGCAGCATCATTGACGGGAAATAATAATGGAGGATATGCGTCCATATCGGAGCAAACCCTGCCAGTGAGAGAGAGGATGATTGAAGTCTTCAACGTACTTGGATTTCATGCAGCTATTTCGTTTCTACGACCGGGTCTTACCCTCCCCACTGGCTCCATTGGCTGCGTCCGAATTAGCAAGACCGCACCAAAAGACTACTCCTTCGACCTCTCCGTCCACTCCTCCGGGATCTGATCGAGAAAAGGCCATTGCCACTGCCTAAACGCACCCTCCTTCGCAAAGAACCATATCCGCCTTAACCATCTCCCCCTCCCATACGCATCCTCCTTATACCCCGGTAGCACCGCTTCGATCTCCGTATCCCAATACGTCTTCAGCGCTTTATCTTCCTCCGAAAGCTCCGGATCCCTGAATTGGTCGTCTGTCAGATACCCATCAGAAAGCCCAGGCTCTTCATCCGGAAAATGCCAGATCCATCGCGGCGGGATACGTGCCAGAGGTGTAGGCAGCGCGAGCACATCATCCCAGTCGATAATCCCACAGATCTTCCACACACCGCTGGACTTGGAGGCCATGACATTGCGGGGTTCGAGATCCCAGTGGTGCAGCACGATGGGGAATGGTTGGTCCTTGAAGGACCCTTCGTTTGCCATATCTTGCAGCATGGCTTTGAGTTTCTCGAAGCGCGGGGTTATGGAGCATGAGAATTCGTGTTGCCCGCGGTCTCGCTCGTCTTGGATCCACTTGTCCAGGTGCGATATCAACAGCAACTTGACATCCGGACCTGCCCGATCGCGGATAACTTCGCGGTCTACCAAGGGCTCTTCGGCAAGTGCATCGAATACATTGACAGCCGGCTCCTCTGTGTCAGAATAGTCGTTCGCTTTTGCGGCCAGGGGAGCCGACGATGCGAAAGTACCCGCCGTGGCAAATCTGACGGATTCAACCTTGACGAGAAGATTGCGGAACTCGTCCACGATCGCATACTTATCCGCATAATCCATGGTTTTCCACAAATTATCTAGCGACTCGCCCGGGATCCGCGTCTGGATGGTGTAGGCTTTGTTCAGAACGTTATCTTCGGTAGTCGAGTAGGCTCTGATGCGTGGTACGGGCAGCTTGTCCTTCAGATAACCTAGCAGAACGATATCGTTCTCCATCGTCTCGTGCCGGCCATCGGATTCGCGGATGAACCCGTCGATAGCCACACGGAGGATATATTGTTCTGTTGGATCTTGGAGGGATGTTAGGGCGTAGACGCAGTTCATGTAGCCGTAGCCATGCTGGATGGCGTCGATCGAGAAGTCTGTAAGTCCGATATCTTTCAGCAATTGCTGGATCTTTACTCTGTAGTCTTCGAAAGACTCCATAACGGAGCCGCCAGATTCATCTGATGCGACGGATTCATTATCGGAGTGGTTGGAATGATCAACATTGCCTGCGTGTTCGCCCTCTTCCATCTTCAAATTCTCAATTTGCAGACAGCACTCTCCTTCCGGTGTTGTTGTGCAAAGGTCTGGCAGGCTCATAGCGGCAAACGTTATTCTATCGTAAGTTTGCTCCGTGGAATGCTGGGGTTGGTTTGTTTGTTTTGAGCTAATGTCGAATGCGCTTCCATATACTTAGTACGAATTGGCTGATGTATGTTCGAACGATTCGTGTCTTTTAGATGGATGGAGACCATTTCACAACAGAAGCGGTGTTATGAGCAGATGTCTTTCTCCCTGTTCCTCCCATTACTTTCATTATTATGACCAGCCTGTGAGACTTCGTTAAGTCGGTCTGCAGGCTTTGTCCTTGTTCTGTCTTATGAACAATGACACTGTCATATTCAATTCTCGCTATGGTGAGGACCAAATTCATCGGCCAGACTCACACTGCTATCGTTCTATTCCTTTCACTGTGCGATGACGCTTGTTCAGTCGGATCTCTTCCGTCGGGTCTCTTCCGTCGCTCCCAATACGACCTCATTAATCGTTTCACTCCCACAATGACCAATACTCTATGATAATCTGACTCGACACAATGCCTTTGTTAGGTCTACACAACAGTTAGACACCACTTGGCAGATATCAACCTCTATGCCTACTTCAATGGTCTCGCAGGCCTATCCATTCCCAAACATCAAACCACTTCCGGAAGCAAAGCAAAAGATCGAGACATAACATCTTCTTCTCCAAAAGACCATATCCCAAACGGTCGAATCAACAATCATCAATCGAGAATGTCCGGGGCTTCGAAGATCAAGACCCACCACTGTCCGAAGGAGGACAAGGGCAACTGCCGACGCAATCGCAAAGCCAAAACTCCCCATGGCCTGGTATTGTCACAAGCACGAGGCGTACTGCTCCAAACCCGGCCACGTCGGTGTGTTCCTTCAGGGTCAGCAATGTGCGAGTTGTTTGGCGGAGCAAGGACTGCGAAGATAGATAAGGGATTAGAGTAGTTTTCGGATCGATTATTGCCTAAAATGGATATTATAGCTTATGTTTCAAGAGTTGTAATTGCCCAAAATGAAAAATATCGCTTCTATTTTAGAGAGAGTAATGCCTCGAATTAAAAAGAGCTTTGCAAGTCACTTGAAGCAATATTAACAAACAAAACTTCTAGTTTTGTGTTATATTTGATGATCAATATGTGTGATTTACGTTTAATTTGATTTCGCTTTATTTTGTCGTCGAAAGAAGTAATTGCAATGCGCTTTGATCACGTTTATAAAGATCTAAGAATGTTGTTAAAAAAAGTAATTAACAATGCGCTTTAATTACATTCATAAATTGTCTAAGAATTTATATTTATTAAGACAAGTTTTGTGTTTCACGTAACGTAGATGCAATAAGTCGAAAATAATAGTTTTTTTACTAATTGTTAATCGACATTAAATAGAAATTCTAAAACAAAAAAAAAATAGAAATTCTAAAATAAGAAAAAAATTTAATTGTTTCAAAAGCATATTATTTACTTCACAAAAAATTGATCAAATTTCTTGCTTTGCAAAATTAATAACATTTAAACACTTAACAATCTTTATTCTTTTTTTCTCTTTTTTTCATTTGTTATTTTATTGTAGAATTATAATTTTGTTCTTTTTATTTTTAAAACAATATACAATAATTAATGTTATTATTTTTAAAACTCTTCGAAGCAAAGCTTAACATTAAGAATGTTATCAATAAAAAAATTTAAAGATGACAATATATTAAGCAATATAATTTTTGCAATTGCTATAGTTAATAAGTCGATTTTTAAAATGTTTTATTTTTAAATTATAATGCGATACGCTTTCTTATAATTAATTCAAGTCTTAAATCTTTATTTTGAGCACTTTGAAAGCAATCTTTCTTCGAATTCTTTTAATGTTGCGATATTAAATAACAACATTATTGATTACATTTGCGTTATTAATCTCTTTACGAGCTCTTTCAATGCTACGATATTAAATAACAACATTATTAATTACATTTGCGTTATTAATCTCTCTTCGAATTCTTTTAATGCTACGATATTAAATGACAACATTATTAACAACATTTGCGTTAATTCTTTTTATCTTCTTAAATTTCTCGTTTAGAATATTTATTAAAATGTGCATCTTTAAAGTTAATTTCTAGTGTAATAAATTAATCTTTAAATTACAACTTATCTTTATTAATTATTATATATTTGTATTTTGAATGCTTTGTTCGCAATTTAATTAAACGATAGCAATGTTTTATCGCATGTAATCGCAATGCTATAAGCAATAATAAGTATTATATATTATTTAATAAGAGCGTTGTTGTTGCTAAAGACTTAATTTTAAGACGATAATAAAAAGAAAGATCTTTTATTGCGAGCTATAGCATTGCGAACTACGACAATTGACAAAATTCTTGTATTAAAATTTATATTCGAAGTCGAATTAAAATTGTAGTCGATTTTTGAGTCTAAAATATTAATAAATTAGAATATCTAATGTTAATAAATAATATTCGTGATATTAAAACTAGTGAAAGCAAGTTGCGATTGCAATAATTGAACGCTAGCTTATATAATATGTGTAACAATAATTGCGCTCAAAAAGATTAAAATTGCATCGTAAATTGTCGCAACAAAATATATAAAATTTAAGTATAAAACGATTTTATGTTTTACGATATTAATAATTAACTTTATTAATGTATAACGCTTATTTATCTTAAATTTTTTTTTGATCAATTTATGTTAAGTACAAAGTTTGTTCGCAAAAAGCTTTTTTATATTTTTCGATTCTTAGAATTTTGTGTTGTTGACAATTTTTTTTTGTAAACAAAGTAATTTAATATATTTCTTAATCGAAGACTTCTAAGTACGAGTTTTGCAATAACAATTGTTTAATCTTAATTTCTTTAACAACTTCTTAATTTCTAATTAAGAAACAACTATAAATAAAGAGGCAAACATAATAATAAGAAGTGAAATTGTCGTTTAATAAATAAAGTGCGTTTATTTTTTTTTGAAGAAGAAGATAATGTAGTTGTTTAACTATTTTCGCAAAAAATTAAAAAATTAAAAGCTTTCTATAGCGATTTTCGTAAAAGATTTTTGCTAATTATAATAACAATGTTAATATAATAGCGAATTAAATGCTTTTTTTATTTCTTAAAGATTAAAATTTTTGTTTTATGTTAATGTATAAACTACTAAGTTTAATTAAAACAATACAAAAATAAATTCTTTATATAATTTGAAACAAACATATTAATATTAAGCAAACAACGTTTTAGCTTATTTTATAAGCTTTTAGTCTTTTAATTTAGACTTTTAATTAATTTATATATTTGTAAGTTTTATGCTATAGCTTGCATTATAAGAGAGAATCTTTAATTTAAATTAACAATTATTTGCAAAAAATAGTTAATTTCTATTTTTAAATAAAATTTAAAACAATTTTGTACGTCTTGCTTTTTATTTAATTTTAAATTATTGTTAGCTTAAATAATTTAATTAAGACAATTAAATAATTACAATAAAGCAATAAGAATTATAATTTTATTATAAGATATATATTTTTTGTTTTTGCGATTTTATTTTATCGATTGATGAATTCTTTTGCTTTTTTCTTATAATTTTGTATAGCAACTATCGAATATTAATTATTATTTGTTGAAATGCTTAAATGCATCTTAATAGAGCTCGTTATTAAACGATTATATATTGCGAAATTTTGTCAATTATATAATTTTAAACGTTACATTTTTATTACGCATTAAATTATTATAACGACTTTTGTAAACTACGTTTCAAATATTAAGCAACAAATTATTTTTTATTTCGTATCTCTATTATATTTTGCGACTTAAATTTTTTAAAGTTTTTATATTAAGTGTTAGTTCGCAATTGATCTTGTGTTTTTTTTGAATTGCGCAATTCAACATGTTATAACAAACGCTTTTGAAGACTTTTTTATTTAAGATTCGACATTAACAAACGAACAATTTAAATTACGAAAAATGCGATGTTAAATTAATTATAATGCAAAATTAATTATTTAACAAATTTAAGCTACTTTAAGCTTCGAATAATCTCTTTAAAATTCAAAGACGTTAACGAGTCTTTCGTTATATTAAGACGCAAATACGAACGTTGCTCTTAAGCGCAAACGATTTATTATCAAATATAACAAAATAGCTTTCTTGAAAATTGCGTCATTATTGCTTGTCTACAATATCAAATTATTAATTAAAATTTCAAAATAATTAAAAAATTTAAAGTGATTTACTTTAAATGTTAAAAGAGATTGCGATCGCAATTACGAAGATCTTTTTACTTAATAAAAAGTGAAAAATTTTTACAAAAATACATGCATACTTGTGTTTAAAAGTTAGAAAAACGTTAATTCTTTAAAACTAATAAAATTGTTTAATTTTAATAATTGTTTTATTGCGCAAACGTTGCGTTTGCGATATTTATATAAAAACTATTGCTATGTATACGTACAAACGTTGATATAATTTGCTATGTAATTAAGATCAAATGCTTAATTAAACAATTTTTTTAACAATAATTCTTATCAATTTATAAATAAATTTTATACGTGCTATTATAACAACTATATTGTTTACTTTATTTACGAAGCATTTTACGTCAATAATAGTTAAAAGAAATATTATAAAAATGTTAAGAAATTGCGATAAAAAGCAAAGTAAATATTAGAGCATTGCAATAATTACAATTTATTCTATAAATTTCGAATAAATAACTTTATTAATTGTGTTAATAATATAAAGATTTATTAACGAATAACTTGCTACATTTAAAATTAACGAAATCTACAATCGCTAGTTTTAAATTCTAGCGTTAACTAAAGAATTTAATAAGAAGACTTTTCTTCGATTGCGACAACATCAATTCTTTAAATAAGAAAATAATCTCTTCTTTTACATTTTATTTATAAGACACAATATAAATTATTTTGTAACTAATAAATCGTTATTTCGAAAAAAAAAGAAAAAATCAAATTTTCTATGTATATTTTGTCAAAAACTTAATTTCTACGACAATTTCTTTAAACTTTAAAAACACATAATTAACAAATATAACAAAATTAACACTTTTAAGCGTTTAAAAAAGATTGTTCGCATTATAGACGCATAAAGAGTATACTAAAAGTCTAACAATAATAAAAAACAAAAAAATACAACTAAGAAGCATTTGAACAAAATGCTAAAGCTAGAATTCTATTAAAATATAATAGTAAATTGACAACTTTAAGAATAAATAACGCAATAACTAGTATTAGAGATCAACGTTTTTTTGTTTCGCATAATTCTAATGCAATAGTAAATTTAAGCATTTTTTTTAATTTGTTTTTAGAAGTTATGCGATTAAAACTAGTAAAGCGCAAATTAATAACAAAGACTTTAAGATTATATAAGTAAATCATAAACAATAATATAGCTAAAGAAAGAAAAATAACATACAATTATATATATTGCGTCGTTTTTAACAACAAGATACAAACGAAACAACAACTATTAATTAGTATTAAAACTCAAAACATAAAACGTAAAATATAAATCAAGAATTTTAAATTCAAAGCATAACGTTTTCTTTAATTTTGTTAAAGAATGCATAGCAATAACAAAATCAAATAATGCGCAATCTTAATTAAATAAGTTCTTATTATATTACTTTAATTAAAGTTACAATTATTGCTTTCGAATTAAATAATTTTGAATCAAAGTTTTCGATAATTTTAAAAAAAATTTATTTAAAAATTTAATTATCGAATCTTAGACTTTTTAGCTTAAAAGTCTTTAATTACTCTTTAACGTTTTTTATCTTAATAATTAGCTTTTTGATTTGCTTTTTTGTTTATTTAAACATTTTTTATTTATATTTTGCAATTTTGTTTTTACTTTAAAGTTGTTTTAGAATTATGTAACAAATCTTATAAATTGCGTTTAATTAATATATTATATAATTCAAAAACGTTATTGCGTTTTAAAAAACGAAATTTATTATTTTTTTTTATATATTTCGTTATTTGATTTAATAGCTTTAATAATTCTTTTTATAGATTTTTTCGTTTGTAACGTTTATTTAAGCTTATCGCTTCTAATTTTTTTTTTAAATATTAAAAACGTTCAAACTATTAATTTAAAAGATACGAATCGCAATTTTTTTTGCGAGTTTTTTAAATTTTTGAAGCAATTTTTGTAAAGTTATTATTTGATTAATATTAATAATTAATTAATTTGTTATTAAATTTACATAATTCTTTATAAGTTGCAAGTCTTGCATGTCGTAAAAGCGTAATAAGATTTTTGTAACTAGTTTAATATCAATAGAAAAATAAATTAAATAATAGAAGTTCAACTATATTACGCTTTGTCTTAAAAAATTTGTACTAAAAGTCGATCGTAAAGATAAAAAGTTAATTTTATTAAATCTTTAAAGAACGTATTTTGTGTTTAAGATGTAAATATTGATTGTTTTTACAATGTAAATATAAAAGAATTGCGTAACTTCGATTGTGCTTTAACTTAATTCGACGAACTTAATAAATCTTTTTCGAAATTAAAGCTAAATAAGTAAGAAATATTTCGACTTAAATAGCGAAATTCGAAAAGTTCAAATTTGAATTTTATAACGAACAATATAATAAGAAAGCTTATATAACATAATTTTCTTGCTATTCTAAAAAATGTTTTCGAAAGATTAATTTAAATTTGTAATTAATTAATTTTAGTAACAATCTAGAAGACGTTAATTTCAATTTTAACAAATTTAATTTTTGACAAATAACAACTCTTATTCGCAAAAAATAAAAATAAAGATTATACTAATAAAGATGTATATTATAACTAGACATTGCAAAAACAACTAAAAGATCAAAAACATAACTAGAAAAATTAGAAAAAATTATCGCAAAAGATATTACAAAAATTTTGACAAAATTTAAAAAATAAATTAAGTGTCTTAAATGTTATTTTAAAGAATAATAAGCAAATATATGTTAAAAGTCTTAAATATTAACTCAAAGCTTTTTTGAATTTTAAATAACTATTGTTTTAACAAAATTTTATAGTATATTCTTATTTTGTTTTTAAAATTTTTGCATTAACGATGACAAAATGCAAAATTTATTTGTTATTTCTTTTGAGCGAAATTAAGAGAAGCTTTCTTCATAGTATGCGACATTGCTTTTATACGCTTTTTTATTTAATTAAAAAGCGTCAAAATCTCTTATAAAAAATAGCGAGATTTAAAGAATATTAATATAATTAAGTTCGTCAAAGTTAAGCGATAAATCTTTAAAAAACTTTAATTTATATTATGTACTCTTTTCAAATATTGTTCGAGTTCGCGCATGTTGTTAACGTTGCGTCGTCTCTTCTTAAAGAGCATTTATTTTCGTAAAAAATCGTTTTATTTTTTGATAAAAATAATTAAGAATAATTAAGAAATCGCTAAACTAAATGCAAATTACTAAAGAATTAATAAATTTTGTGTGCGTATAAAAGATTTATTTTCTTAATAAAAGAAGCGCATTGTAATTGTTAAAAAGCTAAATAATGTTAAATTAATAAAAACTAAATTGTAGTCGTAAATAAGATTTACTTATATTACGTTCGTATAATGAGCAAAATCTCTTAACATTTTATTGTAAAGAACGAAAAGCAATACAACAATTAAAAATATAATTTTGCAAAAAATAATACAATTACTTCTCTATTTAAGATCGTTTCGTTCTCGCGAAAAAGTTGTTTAATTTTTTGTTTTTAAGCTAGTTTTGCAATATTAATAAATCTTTTATAATTCAACTTGTTTATTGTTAAATATTTAATCACACTTTTAAACGTAATTGTATACTCGTTGTGCAAGCTTTTAATTCTATAAGTTTCTTTATTATTTAAATAATTGTTTACGAATTAAGTGTTTTTGCAAAGTAACGAAATAAAATTTACAAACATTTAAGACATCTTTTAAAAATATCTTCTAAAAGAAAAAGCAACGTTACGAACAAAGCATTCGCATATTTTGAAATCAAAAATTAAAATTATTAATTACGACTATTTAAATTGCTTTTAACTTAAAGCTTAGCATTTTATTTTATATATAAAGACAAAAAATTATTTAACACTTATTAGTGATTGTTAGAGAAATAACAACAATTTAAGATGCTTTATTGTATTGTCGTAGTAAAAAATTAAATTTAACAACAAACTTTATATTATATTTAGCAACATTAACAAGTTAAACGTCTTCGCAAAAATTATTGTTTTTGCAATCTAAAAAATTCAAAAATATGTGTAGCACGTTGTTTAAAAATTGTTGCGTCTCTTTAAAAAGCGAACATTTATTAACAAAATAATTTATAGAGATTAAGTGTAATATATCTTTAAACGACAAAAAACTCTATATAAATGTCGCGATTATTAAATTGAAAACATGCAAAAAAAAGACTTATATTAATTATGTTTAATCTATAAATAAAAGAGTCAATTTTTAAATAAATGTGCAATCGATTTACGAAAAGATAAAAATTAAAAACAATAAATGTAAGCGACTTGCAAGCTCTTAAACATACTAATAGCTTAATAGCATTAATAAGAATTTGTTTCGCAATAACAAGCAATAAAGAATCTTATATTTATTTGTGCGCATTAAGCTTTATAATTTGTTTAATTACAAAGCATTAAAATTAAGAAATTATTATACGATCAAAACTTTATTAATTCGAAGTTAACAAAAATAATTTAATATTAATTTTTTTATTTCTATTTTTTTGAAAGTTTTAATTTAAGAATCGCAATACGAAACTTCAAAGTTCTTTAAAAGACGTACGAATAAATTATTCGAATTTTTATCGAATAAACACTTTAAATGTAATGATAAACAAAACTTTTTACAAACGTATTAATTAAAATTTCGAAAAGCTATAAACTTCGCAAATAAAAAAAACGCTAAATATAATAAAGAACTTTAATAATATAAAAGAACAAATTCGCGATATAAAAGAAGAATTAACGTATTATGAAAAACAAATATAAATTTTTGATTAAGCTTTTTTAACTTATTAGTTTTATGTCGTTCTTTAAAGATCGAACTTTATAATCGAAGAATTAGAGACTATTAAATAAAATCTTTAAACTTTAAACAAACGTTTGTTTTCTATAGATATTAATAATAGATTTATTGTTAAAATTAAGCAAATAACTCATATTAATGCGTCTTCGATTAAACAACTAAAAGAGACGCACAAGTATTACGAAAATTAACTAAAGAATCTTTTTAATCTAAACGACAAATTAAAATTTAACATATAACAACAAAGTCGTTTACGCAATAGAGTTAAAATCTTAAAGCGTAATTTTATTGATTTTAATTATTAATTAAACTCAACTTAATTCGACGAGATATTCAAAATTTAACTTAAGAAACTTTTCGTCTTTTATAATAACTTTGTTAAGACAATCTTGTAAATTACGAACACTTAGAATAGACACTTAAGTATTCTAAAAAATAAACATGTTAAACACAACAAAAAGATACAAAAGAACTTGAGCGTATTAAAAAATAAGTTAAAAAAGTTTGTCTTCAAATATGTTTAAAACAAATCGATGCTTTATATCTTAATACTTTAAGTTCAAAAATTAAAAAACGATGTTTGCAATCTATTTTTTAAACTTGTTGTTTAATTGATGCGAAGCTTTTTCTCAAATATAAAGAAGTTAAAAATTATAACGCAAATACAAAATTATTAAATAGACGAATTAATTAATTAACAAATTTAAAAGCGCAAAAACATTTAATAAAAATTAGAAATCTTAAAGAAGAAGCTTTCGATTCTTCGATTAACGATTTAATCGTCTCAACTTAATATCTTTAATTAACAATAGCGAATTAAATGATTTAGATTGCGCTAAAAGAAATAAAACAAACAAATGTGTATTATTTAACTTAGTACAAATTTAAACGTGAAGCTAATTCTTTATTTAACAAAAACACAAACTTAAGAATCTTGCAAAAACATTTATTAAACGCTATAATATTAATAAAAAAAAATAACTTAACTTCTATCTAAGAGTGCAATAGAAGTAAAATGTTTATAGAATATTATTGTTCGTTATTTTAACGACCAAGAAATGCTTGAAGTGTTAATTGTTATTTAAGAAAAAATAATTAGATTTTGTTAAAAGTATTTTTGCAAAACTTTAACTCAAAAGTATTTTTTTTGTTTTTAAGAAATCTTGTAAATGTCGTTTCGAATCGATGTAAATAGCTAGAATCAAAACAATTAACAATGTTTTTCAAATATTAAAGAAAAAGACTAGAGATATTATATCTTTATTAATGTTCTATTAAGATAAAGAGACATAAACGAGATAAAAAGACATAAACAACATAATATTTAAACATGCGCATAAAGTTTATTATATGCACACTAATAAAATAGATTAAATAATTTCGATCTCGTTATAAAGATAATGAAATTTCGAAAACACAAAAGATGCGTCGTTAAGATCTTAACATTCTTAACGAGATTAATTGATATTATTAATAATTATTTATTAACATAAATTAAAAAAGTGATTAAACATTATCTAAGTACTTAATCTAATTATCTTAATTAATTAACAACACTATTCTAAAAGTCTAATTAATTGTACTTCGTATTTATTTTATCTATTTCGCAATGCATCTTTTTAACTCTTACAATATGTCTTACTTCTTGTTTAATTTTTTCTAAACGCTTCTTTTTAGCGTCTTAAGCTTTTCTTAAATGCGTCTTTTTGTTCGAGCTTGCATCGTATTTTAATAATTCAAATTATTCAAATTTATTATTATTTTTATTAATTTAATATTTCTTTGTTTTATAACGTTCTTTAAGCTTTTGAAACAAAGCTTAACAACTTATGTCTTTTTTTCGAAATTTTAAATCGAGTTTACAATATACTTTCTTCGAATTTGTTTGTGCGCACAAGTAATAACAATTTATTAATAATTCTTTAAAATAAGCAATAGCTTATATATAAAATCTTGAATTTTCTTAATTTTAAAAAAGATAAAAACAAAAAAATTAAAACGATTTAAAACGCTTCTAAATAAAAATAATAAAATAGACTTAAAGCGTCGCATATTTTTTTAAACGAAATATATTTTTTATAAAAAAAAAGAGTTTATAATTTTTGTGCGAAGATTGTGCGATCTACTATTATTAATTATTTATTAAAAACTTAAAAGTGTTAAATACGTTATTAAATCTTTAAACTTCAAATGCTTTTTTTCGATAATAATATTTCTTTAATAACGAACGTCGACGCACTTCGCTTAACAATAATAGTAAATAATTTAACAATAATAAGAACAATATATTAATATAATTTAATTATTTACAAAAAAAGTTTTATAACAAGCTCGCTTTTATTATATTTTAATTCTTTATTTATAATAGAGTTTAATTTTTTATTTATAATAAAATTTAATTTTTTATTCGTAGTACAAGTATTTTTACGATTTATTTAATTTAATAGTTTGTTATGTTTAATTTACTTTATAAATGAAATTACGCTAGAATTAAGATTTATAACAATGTTGTAAATCTTAAAGTCGAACTTATTAGAATCTAGAATGCTTCGCATGTTAACTCTAATCAACAAACATTACTTAAATAATTATTAATTTTATTAAATACTAAGAAGGCAAACTTTATTTAAAACAAAAAAAGACAACGTATTTTATATTGTTTCGCAAATATTTATAGTTTATTTAAAACAATACTTGTATAAATGTTTACTTTGTTTTTTGTTAATAATGTATAATTACGAAACAAAAAAACATTTTAGTTTAACTAGTTTAACGAAGAGACACATCAATCGAAAAGTTCTAACTTGTTCGAAATGTTTCGTATGTTTTGATTCGAATTAATTAGTTTTTAAAATTAAAACAATTCTTTCTATTAAAGCAATATTAAGAAAAATTAAGAATAGCACAACGTTTAATTTGTTTCGAATTTAATAATAAAATTTGCTATTTAAAAATAAAGAACGCAAAAACTATATTAAGATTACTTGAATTTATAGCTTTTAAAGCGATAAATGTAAGCAAAAATATTTTTATAAAACATTTATTAAATTAATTTGCGCCATTTTGATTTAAATAAATTCGTAGAACTTCTTAACTTTATTTTTATATCTTCTTTTTAATTATAAGATTTTAATTTTTTCTTTAATATTTTGCTTTATAATTAAAAAAATGCACGAAAATAATTCAAATATAATTAGATAACTTTTTGCGAACTTAATATTTTTATTTTTAGATATTAAGTTTTTTCTTAAAGTTATAGATAAATCTATTAAATATTATTGTGTCTTATTATTTTTAATTTAAGTATATTTTATTTTTATATATATCTTCTTTTTAACTTTTTAATTGTTAAAGAAGCGTAAATACTTTAAAAAGCAATATTTATATTCTAATCTTATCTTAAGTATTAAAAAAAAAAATAAAAAAATGTATTAAATATGTTTTCTTATATTTTCAGACAAATTAAATAATTAACTTTAGCATTTAAAGTTTAACTACATTTTAAACTTTATTTTTCAAAAAACAAAAATAATTAAATTGTATTATTTTTCGTATTAATATCTTGTGCTTAGAAATCGCTTAATAGCAAATTCTATAAAAGTATATTTCTATTTCTCTTAAAGTTGATTCGCAAAATTTGTTAACGTTTACATATTTTTTTACGATTACAATTTATCTATTAAGAGCAACTTAATATCGAAAATTTCTAGTATTTTTGAAATATTTATAACAATATCTTTTGATCAAACTTTATACAATATTAATTAGCGAAAATAGTAGCGATTATTCGCTAATATTTTTATTAACATTTTTTTTCTTTTTACGAATAATATTTGCTATTAAGACATTAAAGAGAATTGTAATTGTAAATCTACTAAAGTGTTTAATTCTTAAAAATTCTATTAATTATTATAGATTGTTTAAAATTTTAATTAACAATAAATTAAAATATTTGCGAAAAAATTGCACAATTCTATAAATATATTAAAGCTAATAAAGAAGATTGATTTTGCATATTGTTACAATTAATTTAAGCGATTATTAAAATTTAATTTCAAAGTACAAGAAACATTTCGCAATTTACTTAGCGCTATAATTACGATTTGTAAAAAAAAAATTTCAATTAACGACGTTTTAACTATTATAAGCTTATTTTTTTTTCTTAGTTTTATTGTTAAAGTATTGTTATTTAAAAAGAATCAAGTTAAGATTTACGATATATTTGATGTTTAATACGACTCAAATGCGTTCAAATGTAAATACTCGAATATTTCTAATAATAGTAAAGATAATCACAATTTTAAGTTGTTATTTACGAATAATTTCGAATTTAATAAAGAAGAGTATTTAAGATTCGATTACAAGTAATCGCATTTCTTATTCTTAAGTTTGTTACAAATAACAATTAATACAAATTATATTTTAATTGCGTATGCGAAACTTTTTGTTAAGAAGCGAAAAAAGCGAAAGATTTTATTTAAATTATATTTTTTTAGTGCTAAACTAATTATAAATGTGAATCGCATTAATAACTTTTAAAGTAAAAAAGTCTTAAATTGAAATTTTAACATTAATCGCATTAATAACGAAAAAAATAATATTATTATTTATTAAAATATTTGAATAAATCTTATTTTTCTTTATATTAATTTTAATAATTTGAATTAAATATTATTTAATATTATAAATTGTTTATTTATTCGTTAAATTAAAATTTAAATTGTAGTTAATTTTTTAAGAATACAATTTACGATATATTATAGCGAACTTTTTCTTTTTTACGCAACGTCTAAACTCGTAGCTAACTACATTTTAATATATAAAAAATTAGAAATATCTTTTGTATATAACAAATATAAGATGTTCTATATTGTTAAAGCGTTGCGACAAATTCTTTGCAAATTATTTTCTCTTAAATTTGATTAAAAATGTTATCGAACATTATTTATTAATACTCTAATTAATTAAATTATTTTTACGAAAGAACTTTCTATGTAGCTAAAGATTATTAAATTTAATGCGCTAAAGCAAAGCAAAGTGCGATTATATATTACGCTTTGCGAGTTTAATATATAGAAAAATTTAAATGTTAACAAACTAATTTTAAATTTAATTGACTTAAATTTTTAATAAATTGTCAATTTTTATAATATTAAGATTCGTATTAATTCTACTAAAGTCTTTGTTATAAATTTCGAAATTTCGCACGAATTAAAATACGTTAAAATTAAAACATTTATTGATTAAAATGCTTAAGATATTGAACAAAATTTTACAAAAACAAATGTTAAATTTAATAAATTTAAAAGTTATTTTTAAAAGTTATTAATACTAAAGATTTGCTTTGTTCTTCGAAACACTTTAAACAACTTTATCGAATTTAAGAGCAATTTTATAGTGCTAATTAAAAATACAAAAAATTAATATATATTAAATGTTAATGTATAACAATAAAGACTTTACGAACGTTATAAATTATAAGAATTGTTAACAAATTAAATAAATGCGATAATATTGTCTTTACGATAAGTTTTGTTTAATAACTTTCTTAAAAAGTATTAATATAATAACAAATTTATTACGAAGAACGTAGAGAAACTTCGATTTATTTATATTGCTTCGACTCTTAATTATTGTGTTCTATCTTATTTATATTAAATCTTAAATCAATATTTTAATAATAAAGATATATGTATATATTAATTAATTAATAATAAGTTGTTATTTACAATGTTAAGAAAATCAAATTTGTATCGTTTCTTAACACAAATTGCAAATCTTAAGAATAAATAAATTGTTATTAGACAATGCAACTTTTACTTTATGTATTAATTTATTAATTAATAACGTGTTTGTTTGTTTTACATTTATAAAATTTATATTTGTATTAATCGTTATAAAGATTTGAATTGCTTTAGTTAAAAATTTTAAATTTATTTTATATGCAATCTTTGCATGCTAACAATACGTAAACAAATATTATTTAATATTAGACTTAAAGATCTTTGCGATTAAATGTGCAATTAAATCAAACGTAAACAAATTTAAATATTAAGAGTTTCGAACTTAAATAATACAAGATTTCGTTATATAATTCTAGATTAAATATAAGTCGAAATCGAATCTTTAGCAAAAAAAGTAAATAATTAAATATATACGTAAAAAGACTTTTACGTTCGTAACTTTTGTTAAAAACGTACAAGTTTTGCTTTTAATAAATTATAATACTTTTTAATTTTTATTAAGAGATTAACTAATAATTTATCAAATAACGAAACTTTTTGACACTCTAATGTTCTAGTTTATTTTTATATAGCGTCGATTAATGTTATTCGATTAATCGTTTTCGATTTTTGTAAAGAAGTAGTATATTATATTTTAAGCAATGTAACTATTATTAATTAGATATTTAATATGTTTTATAATTAATATTTTAAAGTTATTCTCTTATTAATTAACGTAATATATTACGTTATTATTTTGAAGAATCTTAAATACGTTGCAACGATATTTCGAAATCTTGTCAATATTACGCAAAAGCTATTGTCAAAAATAAAGTTACAATTTAAACTTAAAATTTTTAAAGAGAGATTAATTTAATTCGACGAAACGACGCACATTGCTTAATCGCTAATCGTTTGTCTTATTTAAAAATTATTAAAGATTAATTTATAAAATTGATCGCACAAGTTACGTTCTATATTAAACAAAAAATATTAATACAAAAAACTTTTTAAAATAGCGAATCTTTTACAATATTGCGATCGCAAAATTTCTAAAAATCTATAATTTAAAGATGATATTTTATTTCTTTTTTTAAATTTAATGCGTATTAAACGTTGAATCAAACAAGACAACGAAAATTTTTTTAATTTTTGTTTTGTTATTATAAATATACGATGTAATCGCAATGCTAAGTTTAAAATAACAATAAATTAAGAGATTTTAATGCAAGTATTATTACGCAATTTTTTAAATTAAGTTAAACAATTGTTTAAAAATAAAGTCTAAATTGTACGCAATAAAATTAACTTAATTTTTTTTTTATATTAGCACTTCATTTATAGTTTTTATTAATTATCGAAAATATAATAAATTAATAACATCAAATTATTTAAAAAAGATTAAATATTTAAAAGATTAAACAAGTTTTAATTCTAAGAAATGCAATATTATTTATAAGTTTTAGTGTTAAAACATAAAAAAAGAAGCGTTCTTCGAAAAGTTAAAAGAAAGTATGTTTGTTCGTTATTGCAATTTTTGAATTAAACTTGAAGTTAATCGTTTTTAACAACTTTTTAAGTCTTGCGAACTACGAACAAACTTAAATGACAACAACAACGATAAATCTTTTTGTGTTTAATAATTGCTAAAAGAAGATAAAGACGTTAAAAATCAATTTTTTGATAAATTTAACAATGACAATTTTAATCTTCTTTTATAATTAATATTCGAAGACACTTTTGTTAACATAGATAAAAAAACACTATAGTAACTTGTTAATGTTCGAAACGAAACGATAAGTTAAAAGAAAATAGATTTTAAATTCGTCGAAAGATATCAATTAATTAATCGAGTCTCTAAAGATCGAAAGATTATTAATTTCAAATTAATTGTTAAATTAGGCAAAATTGTTATTATTGCTTTTTCTTGCGTTAACGAATACGAAATAAAGAAGACGTTGAAACGAAGTTAAGTTTGCGAACAAAAAAATCAACGTTTATAGCAATGAAAACGTCTAAAAAGTAAGTTCGAAACAATGAGTCTTTTCTATAGACGTTAGAAGGAGTGTTTACTTCTTTTGATTTTTCTATTTTTTACTAAGTGTAACGTCTCTAAAGTAATAGATGCTTAAGATTCATCGAATCAAAAGATCACAATAATTATTTTCTAACGAGATAATTATCATCTATTACACTTATATACTAGAAGGGTTGCGTCTACGCGTTCGAAAATTAGTTAACGACATCACATATGTATTTAATTTTTGATTTACTTTTATCTAATTAGGCATCTCGAGTCTCTACCAGTACAAATTTACTTCCCAAATAGGAAAATATGTCTCCGAAAACTACTGCTGGGAGTGGCAGCCAAGTGGAGGTTGAATAGCTTATACCACTCCTGATGAGCACTTCGGGGAGAGAGAGGAAGGGTTTTGCATGTCCCAGTTGCACGGCATGTTTGGGTGTTGTTTGTTGGACGGGATAGAGCTGTTAGATAACAGACCCAAACAGCGGCACACCTAGATAACAACATTTCTCTTGCACAACTATAATCTCCTGTTTGATAGTAATAGTCTCGACATAAACATATCTTGCTCGAACAATTCGTCCACAGATAGATAGCTAGGCTACTAAGATTATTCATCCAGATTCTAGGATTACGGCAACGTCAGTAAACCTAAAGGTCACTCTAGCCTATACCATACCATCACGTCGCGAGATTTTACAGTAAGCCACTTCGTATCCTGCTGCCTCATAGAGTCGTAAGGCCTTTGTGATGCTCTGACTCCACACGGTATAAGCATCCATTTGACTTTGCTGTCTATCCCTGGACCGTCCACCAATGCTTGTACTTGCCAGCTCATATCCTGATACCATCGCTTACGATGAAAGCTGCTTGTAATATAATTAGGTGTCTGAATCTAAGAACATGGACGACAACATCGGGCTCTGCATGAATGCCGTGAAAGATCCACTTGATGGGGGTAATGAAAGCTGCTGCTATCTTGGAGCGATGGCAAAGGCAGAGTCCAGCACTGGGTAGAAAGAGTGTTCGCCTGGTCTTCCCTGGTGTGGGAATTGTCAACACGAATCAGCTGGAATGGAGATCGCGTATCATTCAGATAACGCTTAGCTGTCTGCTCCGACGGCAGAGAGTACAAGAGACATTAGCCATTCCAGCAGCCATCAGCGTGCCTCCCCAGACCCTCAAAGGGCCGCCTAGCCCGGGCATTGCCGAGCTTAAGGACGAACAATGGGATCGGAATCTGGGATGGCAGTGGGGAGAAGCCGCGAAGTCTTCTGGAGATCTAGCACCGAGTGATGCTCACAAGACTCGCGGTCGTGATTCTCCATCCTTGGACGTACGAAATTCCATTGTTCTTCGGGGACTCACGATCCGGTTGGGCTCGATGCTGCTTGATCTGATAAACGGCTCGTTCTTTGCGAAATTGTAACTCTTTGCTACCATCTGAAGACTTGATCAGAGGAGGGCTCATCGTTCATATGTCTGTTTTTATCGTGAATGTCAGTCTTCAGTGATATCCGCTTAAGTTATTTCAAGGCTTTCTATATTGCTTGACTGGAGCCGAAGCTTCGATATTGCAGATATCAGATTTGCCCAATAGTGATGGATAACGCGTGCACTGACGCCGAGGATTTGGACATGCCTAAGAGACCGTTGATGACCTACCTAGATGAAGACCCAAAATGGCTCACAAAAAGTCGCCTTATGTAAAAGGAATCTTCGGCTGGCGACTTCAGACTGACTCATCAGCCAAGTCTAGAGTATTGTTATGTGTAGAAGCGGGCAGGGGCGAACGACTCTTGACAACTCGGATCGGCGGCGAGTGGACCCATACATGTTCCATCGCCTGAAACCCTTGACTACGGTGAAATCTAGGCAGAGGTAGACAGTTGATAAGGATCAGTGTCGAATGGTGGCTAATTCAGCAGCTCAGAGATGGGAAGATAGAGTAGCGGCTCATTCATTGTAGAGCTGTCCTCGACCGAAGGATAAAATTGTTGATGCTGGTCTTCTTGACAGCGCGCAAGATAACATGGCCATTTATCATAAGACTGATAGAGTGTCCGAGGCAAGCCCATCCCCCTTTCCCTTCTCTTTCTCAATTCTTCTTCTTTTAGCTCTAAGCTTCTCGGAGGCCTGGTCCTTCTTTTGATTCGAATAGAGCATCTTATCAACCAACTTCCTCTTTTTCCGTCCCATCATCATCTTCCGTCTCTCTAGCTCCTCCTCTTCCTCTTTCCTCTTCCGTGCCAGTGCCTTCCTTCGCTTCATGTCCTCTTCTGTCATAGCCTTGTTCTTCAGAATACCTTTAACTTGTGGCTTGGCAGGCTCCATGTACGTAACGCCTCCAGCTTCAGTTTCTAGCTCGCGCTGGTGTCTGGCTGCGGAGTTATCCGACCCAGCATCTGAACCAACGTCGTCCGACTCAAATCCGTCAAACGACGATGCGGCTGATGCCTCCGAATCAGCTTCGGAGTCACTGTCTGCGACATCCATACCATGCGCATCCATCTTGTTATCAGCGACACCGTTCGCTGTGGTGGTCAAAGGGTCCTCTAGCACGTCGGCATCCACATCTTCGCCTGATTCGGCATTCTCTAATCGTGCCTCGGTCTCGGCTACTTCAGCTTCACCCTCACGTTCCTGCTCCGCCAAAGGCGCACTGGGATCGTAAGCGCCCTTTGTGGGTTTCACCCACGGACTGAGGTGAGGCGGCAGCGTGGCGCCAGGAGCATAGAGATCTGGTCGCAACAACTTGCCTTCGTTGATGCAATCCCAGACCCACTGCGGCTGGATGTACGTTCGGCCTGGCATACGGCCTCGCGGTGGTTCTGAAGTATTATCAACCGATGGTTCGTTGGCCTCTGCCAATGGCGGTCGATCGACGACTTGATGTGTTATCGACGAATCGAACTCGTTGTGTGTGAAGGCACCATCGCCAAGGACATTATCCCAGCTTATTCGCTTACAACCAAAAGCGCGAAGGAGGAATTCAAGTGGATGCCGAGGGGTTTCTCGTGAAAGGAAGAATGAGAATGGAGCGAAGACGGAGCCGACCTCTGTGTCCGCAGGCTGCGGTTGAATCAGAATGTCTGCGCCTTCGCCCGCTGGTTCAAAAACATCCACTGTATCATTATTCGTTTCGTCATTGTTGGTCATTTCATCATCCTGGTCCATGACATCCTCTGCTTCCTTCTCCGGAAGCTGCATGGCATCAATCTGCTTCTGTATGTCTGGATTCCCATTACGAACTTCAGGTTCTTCATTGGCGTGCGTCGAATTCTTTATGCTCGCAGGATCATCAATTCCCTTCCCTTCGAGTGCGAAGGCACTAAGCTCCCCGCCTCTGTCATCGCTACTCGCATTGAACCTTGGTGGATATATCAAGCCTATCGAGGTGTACAGGCGAAAGTTTACGAATCCGAGAAGTGTGATGTAAAATTCGACAAAGGTGCCCATGATCCTGAAGTCCACATCCCGAGTGACCCGCTGCACGAATTTGTAAGGCACTACCCACAGGATATCTTGCCCTTGAACCGTAGCTTGATAGTATATACCCTTGATTGAAAGAAAAGATTTGCGCAATGCGTGTGTAGTAATTAGGTAATGCTCGAACTCGTGGCACAAACGTTGGCAGATGGCGATAGTCTTGGGTGGAACGGTTGAGGTAGATGGGAGATTGGCGAAGAGAAATAGCATCGAGAGGGCATCATCTAAATCTCGGAGAGCGTCAATGAAAGTTGGGTATCTCTGCTTGATAATATGATCTAATGTAACTTTTGGCTCTTTCCTCTCCAGTCGGGCAGCATCGCCAACTTCGCCCCGGCCGAGGGATTTGGCGATCTTCTTCGCTAGAGCCTTATGGTCTCGGAACCTATTGAGGAGAGGTTCATGAAGGAGGTACTGGATGTCCTTCGTGTAGTAAAATGTCGTCGAGGGCGTCGAGGATTTGGAGGCTTTCTTCTTGTTCCTCGGTTCTCTTGGATAGATACCTGAACGAATGCATCAGCTCGGCTTGCCCTCAGTACCAAGGAGCCGTACCCTTGAATATGCACAGTCGCCTGAAGTCCGGAAGCGAGATCTGAAGCTTGCGCACAGCTTGTGTTCTGGTAATGAAATTCTTGGCCTGCCCAGATGTCCCTAGTAGAACTGTCAGTGGATAGTACTGTGGGGCTGAAAATTTTCACACCTTTCTTCTTGATTCTCCCCATACTCGATCGCACATCCAAAGATCTGAGAATGGGCTTGCTCAAGACTGGAGATGATAACATTGTTCGTGGGCAACCAAAATCTTTCAAAATCGGCACACGTTCACGCTAGTAGGCGGTCTTGGCGAATCTCGCCTAAAGTTACTCCGCATCCACTTGACAAACCCCCTGGTGTTGAGAACCTGTTAATAAGGACGTCGCAGATACGCCATGGAGCAAATTGCCTCCTAGCAGTACTCGAAGATGGTCATCGACCGGCGGAAAGCAATCGTCTTTGGTGCAGCCGCCGCGCTGAGGCTGCTACTCTTTCTCAGCTTCCCAACTTTGCCAGAATTTTTGACTGGACGTGTGGAGATCTCGACCCCAGTTACTAGCTTCAAGAGGTGTATGTCTCTCATGGGGACCTATAGCGGCTATGAGAAACCTGTGCTGATACCATGGGGGCGAAAAGTACAAGAAGGTCTATTTCTCTACACCCACGATCTATCGCCTTACGATGGCGGTGTCTTTTACCAGGCAAGTCCGAATCTTTGAAAGAAGGGCGAGATTGACTGACATCGCTGCAGGCGCCGCTTCTGCTGCCGTTGTTCGCCCTCATACCGTCTTCACTCTTCTTCCTCTTTACAAGCGCGCTATATATTGTCCTGGACCTCCTTTGCGCCCATTCCCTCATACAGATAGCTGAGTCAGACGAGTCGAGGAGAACCAGGCTCTTTCAGTCGCCAAGGGGAGCACTTCGATGGGATGGCGTTACAGTGGCAGCTGCGTGAGTGTCGATATCTGGGATGAAAGCGCAGACCCTGACGCGGTCCCCAGCTACTTATTCAACCCATTCACTATAGCGACCTGCATCGGCCGTCCGACCAGCAGCTTCACCACGTGTGCGGTCTCATACGCGGTAGCGAAAGCATGTACAGGACGACCACTGACAGCCATGCTCGCCCTTGGCTTGGCATCCTACCTCTCCCTCTACCCCACGCTTCTCCTGCCTCCACTGATCCTCCTCTGCTACGACCACTTAAACAGGGACGCTAAGACCGAAAGCAATCTCGCAGCCTTCGCTCTATATCACACCACCGCTTTCTTTACAAGCATAGCGTGCTTCCTGTCCGAATCATACCTCCTAATGGGCGGATCATGGGAGTTCATATCATCGACATACGGGATCCATCTCCTGCTACCGGATCTCACGCCTAATGTCGGATTGTGGTGGTACTTCTTCATAGAGATGTTTGACTCGTTCAGGGAGTTCTTCTTAGGGGTATTCTGGCTGCATCTGGGGGGCTATGTTGGAGGCTTATGCTTTCGAATACGAAGGCAGCCCCTTTTCGTGATTACCATGGTCTTGGGATTATTTGCTATCTTCAAGCCGTATCCCAGCATATCAGATACATCTCTGTTCTTTGCGCTATTGCCGTGCTATAGACACGTCTTCCCTCGTAAGTCGAGGCCCAGATACAGATGTTGGACGAACGGAGCTCACAAGACATAGTAATGCGATATACGTTCTTTGCAATGGCCGCTCTTCTCTACGCGACGCTTTTGGGTCCAGCATTCTACTATCTGTGGATATACGCAGGATCGGGGAATGCGAACTTCTTCTACGCCATCACCCTTGTCTGGAGCCTCGGACTGTCGCTGATCCTGACGGATTCCTTGTTCGCCGTGCTACGAGATGAATGGGAGGTCGAGAGACCAGAGATGAAAGGCAAAGATGTCCGGCAGATATGAACCCGAAGTGGATTCTTTCGGATTGAAAGGCTACCATGCTGAATTCGTATATTCACACAGGATGATCACGCTTCTTCCATCTTGACCTTGACATCCTCCTCAACCTTGGTGGTCTTGACACCAGCGTCGTTGGCGTCCGACCATTCCTCCACCTTAATCTTGAGATCGTCGTCAACCTCCTCCTTCTTAATCACCTCCTCATCCCCACTCTCCATTTCCTCGTCTTCCATCTCGCTATCCTCGTCTTCTTCGTCCTCGTTCTCCTCGCAGTTCGCGTCATCTCCCAGCCCCTTCGACAGAATCAAATACTCCGGCTCCATGACCCTTCCTCCCCTTAACCTCTTGGGCCCCGGCGAGAAATCATCAACCCCGTACCCCAGTCCCTCATAAAACTTCCTCGCCCCCTCATTACTCCTGAAGACCGTCAACATCGTCTTCTCCATCCCCGCCCTCCTCCCAATCTTTTCCACCTGCTTCATCATCCACTTGCCCACCCCACGTCCCTGCATCTCCTTCCTGAGATGGAGCTCATAGACGTAACAGACCTCATGCTCGTCTTCGATTGTGATCATAAAGGAGAGGAAGCCTTTAACGGAGCCCGTACGGCAGTTGTGTTCGACGGACTTAAGGAGCAGGTATCTGATATCAAGGAGCTCCATCTCCTTGCGCTTCTTGACAGCGGACCACCCGCCGCTGGAGGCGCGGTAAGTGGCGGAAGAGGTACGTTCCACGAGGCGGAAACAGCGCTCGAAGTCGTCTTCGTCGATAGTGTCATTGGTTTCAAAGCAGAGAACGTAGCCACTCAGATTATCACCATCGTCCTCGGACGGCGTGTCTGAGCCGCTATCTGGGAGCGTTTGCCCTGATCGACGGCGCTTTGCTTTACTCGAAGCCCCCTCGGTCGACGCGCCGGCTTCGGACTTGACGGGTGTTTTCCGAGGTCGCTTGGGGTGAATGATGTAGTCGTCGTTGATGCGCGGGATGTTGCTCTTCATGTAGTCGCGAATTTCGATGTAGTAGCTTGGGAGGAGGCGATCGCGGGACTCGTGGTAGGAGAGCTGGTTCCATTCGTCGATGGAGCGGGGAGCGGTGGTGGGATCGGGAGGGGGAGGGTAGATGCGGGCGCCGATGGGCATGAGGGGGATGGTGGGCGGCGCCATTGGAGGTGGTGGTTTTGATTGCAGGAAGAGTGAGAGCCGACGAAAGACATAGTGGTGGAGGCGTTGAGAAGTGATGAAAGGAAGGTGAAGTGGAGACGCGCCTGTAAAGTGAAGAGACGCGACTGTTTTGGGAAGGACCGGCCCGAGTCCTATCATCAAGGATTCTTTCACATATCCAAGTCACGCTTGGCTGAGTCACATTGATAGAACAATGAATCGGTCCCTAGATCTGATCACTCTATGGATATTCTGGTGGTAGATCATGGAAAGGAGTGAAAAATACATTAGTGCTACGTGCAGTTTGATCTGGGAGTGGAACATCCCGATTCTATACTCGACCACTTCATCACTCTTCAGACTGATTCTTACCCGTGCGCCTTGTGCCATATATCGAAAGCAGAGCTAACCCCCCAAGGAAAGCAGTAGCTCTCAGATGTAGGGTCTCTGCTTGTCACGACGTGCGAATCCCAATGAGAGAAGCTCTACATGGTAGCCAATAGGGAACCTCCGAATGGGATTCGAGCGCATCCAGCACACCCGTCTCACTTGCTTCCACTCTGTGTACGACATCTAGCTTCTCCACTATCCCTCGGTTCCGCCTCGGCGAGACCGTACTTGCGCCACTTGTATAGGATTCATTCATTGTGGTAAACACCTGGGTATCAAGTCTGATAGGTCTCCACCTTCACAGGCGCAAGCGGCAATCTCATTTATATCTTCGACGGACTGGATGTGTGATGGACCTCTTTCCAGGCCGTAAGTTTAGTCAGCCTAGCGGCCCAAATTGGTTATCTCTCCTTCACACGGGCGTCAAGGACGTTCATTAGGAATATTCCTCGGTGCATGTTCGCGACCTTGCAGAATGAAGTGGACACTATTAAATGTCTTCTAAGACGGCCACTGCTATAGGTCTCCGGAGATGGTATTTATACGAGTACTATAAGTTAACTATTGACGCTTAGTTCTTCTAGGCCAGTACTGGGCGTAATTTTTCGCTGTTCGCGCACCCCTTTTCGAATTTGAGGCCGAAATGAGTCCGCTACAACAGCTTGATGATTCCTACATTCTTCCGCAACTATAATGATTCCCTATTGCAAAAAATTACACAAGGGTCAGAAGGTACTCGAATTCGTCATCCCAGAAGTGGTCGCGCTTTTGTGTCCAGACTTTTGCTTTGTCAGGCAGCAACAAAAAGATTTTACAAACCCTTTTTAAAGGTGGGATTTCAGGTGACCTACACGGAATGCTGAGACAACATCTTCAGCTTGAAAATACACCGCCTTGCTGAGTCAAGGTGCGATGTTGTCCTTTTGGGAACTGAGACAACGCTTTTGCAATAAAGAATAATATAGACTATCAGAAAACTTTCAATTCTTGTACAAAGAGAGTTCGTCTAGAGTGCGTAAGTCTCAAACTTTAAGAGGGCAGTCCAGCGGCAAAGGAGCAACATTCTTTTACCCTCTTCCTTTCTTTATCGATACTCTCAGCGCCAGCGAAATCACAATGAACCTATTATGTGATTTCGAAGTAATGCATTCCTCAAGATTTGGTATTACATCGATTAGTAAGCCAATGAATCCATAACGATAAGGTAGAGTCGGATTCAGGGTCCAAAGTCTTCATCTCACGAGCATGTATATCTTGTAATTGAGAATTCGACAGATATGCTTGAAGACAGCCACGAATCGAGACGATAAAAGTTGAATGGAGGGACTGACGACATCATGCTGGCGCGGGGATCGTGATCGATGTGTCCGTCACGTATGTAAGCTTCGGTCCGGTATAATCTCTAGATGCTGATAACCCTGTCATTTGTCAGATAGCGTAGATCGGGGTACTCTAGGCTTGTTTATGGTCGTCCCAAACGAATTTATGCCACTCGAAGAAGCGCGGGACAGACCCTGAAAACTGTTGCGGATGGTGACTTTGAGGGAGAACTCGGAAGGAGATATTCCTTGGGGTTGTCAAGAAGAATCTAAGAAACAGACTCAAGGCTTCCAGAAAGAATCTGGAAAGATGGATAAGCACATATCTCACTGTCTCGAAAGCTGGCAGGTTGCCAATCCCATTTGCCGGCGAGAACAAGAAAGAATTGCTTTGCACCGTAGAACGACGTTTTGAAGAAATAGCGATGGATCGAATGACCAGTGACGAACCATTGCCAAAGCGGCAAGTTGTCAAACCATATCAGTGACAGGTTCGAGGACTCCGAGGAAAACAACAAGCGAAGGGGTTCTGGCTGAGCGTGTTGTTAATGTTGCCACTCACACTAGGTCGTTGAGCAGTTGGATGAGAGATAAGAAACTCGTATGGTCGTCAAGCTAGAGAGAATATGTGATACTGTGGCGGGAGCGAGGTTGTGCGAGGCCTGTTTATTCCATGTCCTGCCATGTTACTTTTTTATGTCTGTCGATTGCCAGACAGGCTAGCACGGCGCTTGACTTACTGCAAGGCCATTTATAGGGAGATCTGGCCAGATCTCCCGTTCTCCTCAAAGCTATAATTAGGACAAGAGGCTAACAGAGGCGGGCGTGTCCGTGGCTCGGCCGTACTAACACCGCTGTGATCACGATCGTCTGCTTCTCCATCAACACTGCCACTTTCAGAACCTCCTCTTGATCCGAACACAGCACTTTCTGTTCCAGATTCAGTTGATGTATTATCATACATGGCCAGTATGCCAAGCTCCTCAGCAAATCGCGCTACGTTTTCCTTCATAGCCAGGGCAACTCTAACTTTTACCCTTTCGTGTAAAGCCCTGATCTCTGGAGTCTTGCCCCTTGCTGCGCGACGATGAAGCCAATTCGCGAATGTCCTCTTTGTTTCGTTCCCGCCTTGATCCCAGAGTTTCAGCCATTGGCGATACTCACTCGGATCTCTTTCAGCTCCAACCACTAGGAGGAGACGGACGATGCCCTGATGATTGTTCGTGTAAGCTTCCAGCAGTGCGTCTACGCCATACAACTCCAGCCGCTCCTCTGGGTCCAGGAAGGATGAATACGGTCCAGGTTCTTGAGGGAAGATCTCAGCGCCAGCTTTCAGTAGAGCTCCTACAATTGCTTGATGACCGCGCATTGCGGCTTTGCTAAGAGCTGTATGACCGGTAGTATTTTGAGTGTTGATATCATTTGTCACTTTGACCAATACTTCGACGCTTTCGAGCTGTCCCAAAACCGCCGCCATCCAGAGCGGCGTACGTCCGTGATGATCAGTGACGTCCGGATTGGCTCCTGTGGCGAGGAGTCAGTTTACAACCTTCACATGCCACCCCCCTGAAGTACAATGCAACGCCTTCTCTCTGGACAACAGCTTGGCGCTTATATCAATCTTGCTTCGGATCAGCAACTCCACAAAATTCTGTGCCCCCACTTCGGACAGAAGAGTTCGGTGCATTGCGGTACCTCCAATGAATCAGAAGCGTTGATGTCAATCCCGCAGTCAAGCAGGATTTTTGCGACTGCTGTATCCTCGTGCTCGAAGGCGAAATGTAGCACCGAGCTGTGGTGCCGGTCCTTCAGATCCACATCTGCTCCACATGCCAGTAACAGCTTGCAATTTTCAGGTACTCTGTTAAGAACAGCGAACATAAGCGGTGTCATCCTGTGCTCGGCGTTCTGGGAATCAATGGAAGCATCGCGTTCAAGTAGAAGTTCGATAAGGCCTGGAGTGAACGACCGTGCAGCTGTATGAAGAGGTGATTGATTATGGGACAGGGAACAATCTCCGTTGACGTTCGCGCCAAAATCGAGTAGCACCCGAATAACAGGGACAGCATTACTCACGTAATGAGCCTGATTGAGAGCCCACTATAGTGGAGAGAACAAAGGTGATGCTGGATTGTGGAGAAGACTGCGATCCTTTTCCAGTAACAGGCACGCGATCGCTTCATGGCCCTGCCTCACTAAAACACAAAGTGGACTTCCAAATATCACATTTGGAACACGATGTATCTTAGCCTTACTGTTGATTAGAATAAAATATTATAAAATATTAATATATTTGTTTAGATTAATAGTAATTTGAGCAATATAAATAATATTAGAAGCAAATTTGTTATTAACAAAATGCAATTTAATAAAATTTTCAAATAATATAATAAAAAGTTTATAAAGTTTAATAAACTTTCTATTAATAAAAACTTTATTAAAAGTTTTAATATTAATAAATTATATTGCTTTAATATAATATCTATTAAAGAATATATAAACTTAATTTAAACAAACTTTAATATAAAAATTTAATTACTAGTTGTTAAATAATTTATTATTAATAATATTAAATTTAAGTTTAACTTTAATTAACAAAATTTTATTATATAAATTAAATATAATTTTAAGTTCTTTTATTATTTTTTATTTATATATTAATATTTGTTTCGAATTATAATTCTTATTAAAAATATCTAGTTTTTCGATTTATTAAAGTTATTTAAATTTTTATCTAAGATATTAAAAGAATTTATTTCTTTAGATACTTTTAGCTTAAGATTATTAATATTATAAACTTTAAGTTTAATAATAATATTTTTTTAAATTTTATTTAATCTATTTTTACAAAAAATATTTAAGTAATAAAAAAATATTTTAATTGTAAATACTTTTAATA
>JAABUS010001922.1_pt1 | contig 42045 bp, 32 predicted proteins | sample 5560161 | NCBI WGS metagenome assembly JAABUS01 (sample SAMN10711885, study PRJNA513376) | rock metagenome | isolation source: Antarctica rocks | place: Antarctica: Victoria Land, Trio Nunatak nord | collected 2016-01-04
TTAAAAAAGAGCGGAACGGTACCTGGCTTACAACTTATCTAAGTAAAGAAGTAGTTATAAAAACAGAATTTAAACTACCTGCCTCTCGTGCCTGAGCCGAACGAAATACAATGCCTTCCCTATTATTAATGTAAAAGCTTTGAAGGTAATCCTGCAAAAGAACTTCAGGTTAAGTCAAAAATTTAACTAAATTGGAATTCTTTATTATCTGCCTGCCTGTTTTTAAACAATAATAACTTATTTAAGTATGAATGCTAATTTAAAATCAGCCTTGTCTTTATTGGTATCTATTGCCTTACTTGCAAATTCTTATAGTAGCTTTTCCCAGCAAAAGTTTATTAAGACTTCAGATAAGATCACTGCGCCTCTTGTATCAGGAATACGTGAAGATGATTTAAAAAAAGATTTATTTGCCATGGCAGGTGATCATTTTAAAGGAAGGGAAGCCGGAACACTGGATGAATTAAAGGTCTCTGTATGGCTTGCCAACCAGGCAAGTGCCGCCGGGTTAAAACCCGCAGGTGATGACGATACCTATTTCCAGTTTTTTTCTATGTGGAGAAACAGGATCTCACTTGGCAGCAAGGTGCAAATTGGAGACAGTTCATTCAAGCTTTGGGAAGATGTTTTAATCAGCCAGACCTCACCGGCCACTATCAATGCACCTATAGTATTTGTTGGTAAAGGAAGTAAAGATGATCTGGATAAAGTCGATATCAAAGGAAAGGTAGTAGCACTACAGGTTTCAGCGGATGGAATCAACCTTGATGTATCCCTTGCCGCACGTCGCTATCCGGGTTATGTAATACGAAAATATTCGGGGGATATTTTAGCTAAGGGTGCGGTGGCCATAATTTTAATTGCTGATGAATTAGGCGAAAAAAGCTGGAGCCAGGTTACACCTCAGCTTAGTCGCGGTACTTACGATATAGCTGGTGGTACTGGCCAAAATGTAACAGCAAGACCTCCGGTTTTCTGGTTACACAGTAATGCAATTGATTTTATAAAACGTTCCGGCCTTACACTTAATACCAGCATAAATATTGAGCATTACGAATATCCGTCGGTTAATATAGTGGGTAAAATTGACGGTACTGATCCGGCATTAAAGAATGAATATGTTTTATTCAGCGGTCACCAGGATCATGATGGCGTAAGGCAGCCTTATGGAAACGATTCTATTTATAATGGTGCTGATGATAACGCCACTGTAAGTGTGGCGCTGCTTGCCATTGCCCGTGCATTTAATAAGCAGCCTGGCCGCCGTTCTTCATTGTTTGTATGGCATGGTGCGGAAGAACGTGGATTGCTGGGCTCCAGATGGTTCTCTGCAAACCCAACTGTAGATAAAGCATCCATTGTAGCGGTATTAAATGGCGACATGATAGGCAGGAATACACCTGATAGTGCCGCGCTGCTGGGTGCCCAACCGCCACATAGAAACTCACCCGAACTTGTAGCCATGGCAATGGATGCCAACAAGGAGGGCCCTGCTTTTAAACTGGATACATTGTGGGACAAAACGCAGCATGTAGAAGGCTGGTATTTCAGAAGTGATCACTTGCCTTACGCACGGGCAGGTATACCTGCATTGTTTTATACAACTTTATTGCATCCTGACTATCATACGCCTATGGATGAAGCAAAAAGTATAGATGTAAAGAAATTAAAAAGAGTTACCGAGTGGATGTACCGCACAGGCTGGAAAGTGGCGAATACTACTAAAAGGCCGGCGGTTGAAGCGGGGTTTAAATTAGAAAGGTAAACATGGTATTTTTTTCATACAGAGTCTTTATTGAATTTGCAATTTAAACATCAGGTTAAAAATAACTGATTAAGTCGCACTGCACATTAGTTATTTTTGAACCACGGACACTAAGGCATGAAGAGGCACAAAGATTTTTTTCGAACAAACACAAAAGAATATTAAAACTTTGTGCTCCTTCGTGCCTTGGTGACTTCGTGGTTCAAAACTCATTGCTTCGTTGGCTAACTGCCGTCGTGGTTAAAAATCTTACAGCTGCTTCTGCCTTTGTTAGTAATTTTATTTTATGAAAAATAGTTTACTGCCCGTATATATTATAATAATTTTCTTCTCATGCAAAACAACGAAAACAATTACTAATGCACCTGCTCCTATTGTTAGTTCTGATACTTTAAAAACTGATACGATGCCTCTACCTGTCGAAATAAAAAAGCCTGTTCAACCTATAATAAACAATAGCAGGACGGATGTTTTTTTGCAGGAGCTTTTAAAAAGCAGGCCGCAATACTTTCAAAATATTCTTGATAACCGTGATTCATTAAGGATTCAGATTATTTATACTAAAATCGACAGGCAGCCGGATAATACCCCGGTGTTTACTCCTTATTATTTTAATGTAAGTGATGAAAGCTACTTCTATCCCGCATCAACAGTAAAAATGCCCGTAGCATTGATGGCTTTACAAAGGCTAAATGAGTTAAAAGTATTCGGACTTAACAGCAATTCATCCATGATAACTGAAAACAATTATAGCAATCAAGCGCCTGTTTTCAATGATCCTTCCTCGACTGATGGCAGGCCTTCTATTGCTCAATATATAAAAAAGATCTTCCTGATCAGCGATAATGATGCATTTAACAGGCTCTACGAATTTTTAGGGCAACAATATATTAATGAGCGCCTCCACGGCATGGGTTACGAAAAGGCGGATATTTTGCATAGATTAAATATTTCTTTAAGCGAAGATGAAAACCGGCACACCAATGCAGTCAGGTTTTTTAGTGAAGCAGGTAAATCATTATATTCACAACCGATGCAGGTAAGTTCAATTGTTTATCCTCACAGGAATGATTCCGTAGGCAAAGGTTATTTCATTGGGGATAAACCGGTAAACAATTCCATGTCTTTTTCCAAAAAGAACAGGATAGGCCTTGAAGCGCTGACAGCAATTCTGAAAAGCATTCTATTTCCTGCTTCGGTTCTCCAAAAACATCGGTTTAATGTTAGCCCGGAAGATTACCGGTTTGTTTATAAATATATGTCGCAGTTTCCCGGTGAAACGCTATATCCTTCTTATGATAGCATCAATTACCAGGATGCTTATCTGAAATTTCTGCTGTATGGTTCCCAAAAAGACACCCTTCCAAAAAATATTAGGATATTTAACAAGTCTGGTGATGCTTATGGATTTTTAACTGACGTAGCTTACATTATAGATTTTGATAAGGATATTGAATTCATGCTTAGCGCTACTATCTATTGTAACAGCGATGGCATTTTGAATGATGATAAGTATGAATATGAAACGGTTGGTTTTCCTTTTATGAAAGAGCTGGGAAAACTAATATATGATTATGAATCTAAAAGAGAACGCACACGAAAACCAGATCTCTCCGGTTTTAAAATTAAATACGATAAGTAAGTTAAAACTTAAAAGTAATCAGGTTTGATATCCTGATACCTTTTTGAAATGAATAAAACTTCATGGAATATTTTATAAGTTACTTTTCCTCTCAAAAGATTACCGGCTTTCTTTTTGGAAGCTGCATGTTATTTTCTTCCTGCCTTAAAAATAAAGACAGTACAGGAGATGGTCCGAAATCACAGGTTGCAATTACAAATTATATTGTGAATGGCTCCTTTAATGTGCTTCTTGATAATGCGTTGCTGACAATAGCTCCATTAAGTTTTGGTAGCAGCGTTGCCACTGGTATGGGTGGTTATGCGCCTATCGGCTCAGGACTTCATAATTTGAAATTTACTTCCGGTTCCAATATAATAATTGATAACACTATATCTCTCAAATCGGGTATTAATTATTCACTCTTCGTGTATGATACTTTACAAAATAATAAAGTGAAGACATTGTTGCTGACAGATGACCTGACAGCTATCGATACTGTTGCACGGGTGCGATTTCTGCAGTTTATTCCTGGGGTGGATTCTTTAACCATATCCTTTAAAAAGGATGTAGTGGAAGATTCAACCAGCGACATATATATTGGCAACAAAAAAAGCAAGGTTACTGCAGTTGCTTTTTCTCTTGCCTTACCTCCTGGTAATTACCAGATAATTTTAAAAAGGAAAGGTGTTACTATTTTCCAGCAAGCCGCTTTCAACGTAATTGCTGGAAAATTATATACTTTAATTTCCAGGGGAATTATAAGTGGAACGGGCGACTACAAGGAAAACGTGAGTGTTGTGCAGCAAAATTAGTCTGAATGGGGGTTCGTGACATTTTAGGATTATTGAATACTGTCAGCTATCAGCATATCAATGTGCATTAAGTTTCCTCCTGATACCTGATAGCTGAGGGCTGATAGCAAATACGTCAATTCACACTTAACATAACACTATATTATAAATAGCCTAACAAAATCCTAAAATCCTAAAATCCGGCGAATCCCAATTCAGACAATCTTTTTTCAATACTTTTGTGGCCCGGCAAAATATGGCCTGTATAAATATTATTAACAATTAAACTAATCACCGTCTGTGTACGGATTTAACGTATGGAACTATCATCAAGGTTGTCGCGGTTTAACGAACCCGAAACATTAAAAATGGCAAAGCTTGGAAGAGAACTAAGGTTAAAAGGTGTTGATGTAATTGACCTTAGCTTAGGCGAACCTGATTTTGATACGCCAGCTCATATCAAAGAATCTGCTAAGAAAGCGATAGACGATAACTTTTCACATTACACGCCTGTTGCTGGTTTTCTTGATTTGAGAGAAGCTATCTGCACCAAGCTTAAAAGAGATAACAACCTTGACTACAAACCTGAAAATATAATTGTTTCTACAGGCGCCAAACAAAGTATTGCCAACCTGGTGATGGCTGTTGTTGATCCAGGTGATGAAGTGATCATTCCAACTCCTTACTGGGTTACTTATTCAGAGATAGTAAAACTCAATGAAGGTATTCCTGTTTTAGTAAATACATCTTTACAAAACGGATACAAAATAACCGCACAGGAATTGGATGCGGCTATTACTCCCAGAACGAAATTGTTCATGTTCTCTTCTCCAAATAATCCAACGGGTTGTGTATATAGTAAAGAAGAATTAACAGCACTTGCTGAAGTATTCAAAAAATATCCTGCTATTTTTATCATGTCTGATGAAATATATGAGTACATAAATTTTGTAGGTAAGCACGAAAGTATTGCTCAGTTTGATTCTCTGAAGAACCAGGTAGTAATCATCAACGGGCTTAGTAAAGGTTATGCAATGACAGGGTACCGTTTAGGTTATACAGCCGGGTCAGTAGAGGTAATTAAAGCATGTGAAAAATTGCAGGGACAGATCACCAGTGGTGCAAATTCAGTTACACAACGGGCAGCTATAACCGCCCTAACAACAGACCTTACACCAACGCTTGAAATGGTTCATGAGTTTGAACGCAGAAAACACCGGGTGTTAGAACTGATAAAAAGAATTCCCGGTATTCAATGTTCGGTTCCCGATGGTGCATTTTATATTTTCCCCGTAGTAAGCCAGTACTTCGGAAAAAAAGATGGTGATGATGTGATAGCTAATGCTGATGACCTTTGCATGTATCTTCTTAATAAAGCGTATGTGTCAACAGTAACCGGCCGCGCATTTGGTGAACCAAACTGCATTCGTATCTCGTTTGCTAATAACATGCAAAAAATTGAAGAAGGGTATACCAGGATCATTGATGCATTGGAGAGGTTGAAATAGTAAAATGTTAGAAATAGCATCCATTATTTTTTACCATCAGGTGTTTAATGATTTTATATTTGTCAGCATACCATAGTGGATTATCCATCGCCAATTATAAAACTTTATTGTATCAGATTATAGCCTTTTTATAAACAGAAGCCGTTTTATCCAAAGGGCTAAAACGGCTTCTATAACAATTCTAATGTATGCAGTACTTAGTATTGAGGGTTTTGTTCAAGTATGTTACCGGCAACCTTCGCAATTTCAATAACTCTGTTTGGTATTGGGTAATATTCGTTTTTGCCTTTAATAAATCCACCTGAGCTTTTCAAGTAACTCCTTCTTTCTTTTTCTTTAGCTACATATGCGTTTAGTACCTGGTCAGCAATTCCCCACCGTACAAGGTCAAAAAAGCGGTGGCCTTCCATAGCCAGTTCAAGTCTTCTTTCGAAACGCACTGCTTTTCTTGCGGTTTCCTGGTCGGTAAAGGCCGCATTGTATAAATTGATCTGGTAATTTGCTGGCGCATTCTGTACATAGCCGGAAGGATTCTTTGCCCTGTTACGCACCCGGTTTATATATTCCTGTGCTTTTGCAAGAGAGCCTGCTTCTATCTCTGCTTCCGCCGCCATCAGGAGCACATCAGCGAAACGGATTATATTGTAATTCTTCGCTGTTTGCCTGTGATTGTTACTATTAGTAAAACCACCAACATCGGATGATTTATACACGTGCTTTTTAGGACTGAATGGGCCGGCATATGCCTGATCTCTTATCCAGTTACGTCCGGGATGCGGACCCCAATCATAAAATGGAATGCCCCTTCTTCCTGCAGTCCAATCCAAACGTGGATCCAACGCCGTTATATCATCATTGGTGTAGGGATCACCTGAAGTATTGCCTTCATCGTTTTTAAGATTTGTGTTATTATAGGATTCATCTAAAAAAGGAAGACCGGTAGAAGTTACTTTAAATGCATTTACAAGGTTTTGTGACGGTTGAAAAAAACCGCAACAGCCAAAATCCCCACCATAAGGATAAGCTAGTTCATAACTGGTTTCAGCAGAGCCGGTAACTATGCCACTTGCCTGAGTTTGCTGTGAGAAAACTGCTTCGGCGCTATTTTCGAAACTTACATCGAAATTTTTCCAATACTCTGGCTGAAGATCATACGACTTTCCGTTTGAAGTAAGTCCCTGGGTGATAATTACATCATATAATGCTTTAGCCTGAGCAAATTTTCTCTCGTACATAAGTACCTTTGCCAGGTAGGCGCCTGCGGCCCATTTATTTGCTTTACCTACCAAGGGTTGTGTAGCTGGCAGGTTATCATAAGCAGATTTAAAATCTGCTTCGATCATTGGCCATATGTCTGTTTTATTATCATATTTTGTGGAAGAATCAGTTATATAAGGAACTTTATTCCACATGCGCTTTGCCTCAAAGTGAAAATGACCTCTTAAGAATGTTGCCTGTGCTATATAATCCTTCTTTTCAGCATCCGTAAGTTCCTTGATTTGTTTGGTAAACTTAATAACATCATTGGCCCTGGCCACTCCATCATATATGGATAGCCATTTATAATAAAAATAGGTATTTGCAGCCTGAGACGACCATAATTCTATTTCAGTCATTTGCGGCTGATCTCCGGCATCGGTGCCTTTATAGGCATCGTCAGAAGCGACATCTCCATATACCCAATTGGTAGCACCCACCATCCATCCTGAAGCTCCTGCTATTCCCTGGCCATCGAGCATACCGTATGCCCCCACCAATATTCCTTCTATTCCTTTCTTACTTTGTAATTGTTCAGCAGAATACCTTGTGAAAGGCTGGGGCTCCAAAAAAGTTTTTTTACATGCATCAAGCCCTATGAAAAGCAGGGCCGTTACACTCACCATAAATATATTTCTACACTTTGATTTCATATAATTTCTTTAAATGAATTTTGTAATAAGTTCTTAAAATCCTAAATTAAGACCAAAAATGAAAGCCCGGGGTGTAGGAAAGTTGCCCACGTCTACACCTATATTTCTATCAGCCAGGCGCCTGTTGTAATCGTTACGGCCGGTATTGTTAGTTGTAATTTCAGGATCGAGCCCAGTATATTTTGTAAGAGTGAAAATATTTTGGGCCTGAACATAAAATCTTAACCGGTCAATTCCTATCTTATCCATCATTATCTTAGGAAGGGTATACCCCACCATAAGATTTCGCATTCTTAAATACCCCCCTGGCTCGATATAATAATCTACCGGCAAGGTGCCACTGGTAGCATCATTACTTGTTACCCTTGGAAGTAATGCATTTTTATTTTCAGGTGTCCAGCTATCATACAATACCCGGCGTGTTCTGTTTCCCTGGAAAGTATTAAAATCTGTCCAGTAACGGGTATAATTCGCAATTTGGCCACCTGCTTTCCAATAAAGAAAGGCTGAAAAATCAATACTTTTATAAACCACATTAACATTAAAGCCCATTATAAATTTAGGATGCGGACTGCCGATAAAAGTTCTGTCATCCGGCGTGATTTTTCCGTCTGGTTTACCACCAGGGCCAGAAATGTCTTTATATTTCCAACCACCAAGGAATTTACCTTTTTGATCAAGTCCACTAAGCTGGGCCGAATCGTTAAAAAAACCATCTATCATATATCCGAAAAAGCTGGAGATAGGCTTACCTGTAACGGAGCGGTTAAAAGGATCAATTCTTGTTCTGTCGCCTTCAAAGAAGGGGTCAGCTAACTTTCCTACTTTATTTTTATACAGTGTAAAAGTTGTTCCTATATCAAAGCGGAGGTCTTTACTAGGGGTACCATGGTAAGACAAAGCCACATCGATACCTTTGTTATTCATTGAACCAATGTTAACCGGTTGGGTTGAAATTCGTCCTCCATAAAGGCTTGGATCCAGCTCTTTTTCAAATAGAAGATCGGTTGTTTCGCGATTATAAAGATCCAACGACATGGTTATTTTGTTGTTAAGTAAAGTTGCATCTAGCCCTAAGGTTGAAGTGGTGGTCTGTTCCCACTTTACATTTGGATTGGCAATCGTTTGGTGCCGCACGCCAGGTGTAAAGCTTGTATTGCTTCCGTTTATCGGATAAGAAGCATCATTGTTTATGGTAAAAAAGCCCAGGAACCCTAATGAACTAATATTGTCGTTACCCAGAACTCCGTAGCCGAATCGAAGTTTCAAATCGTTGATACCTTTAACATTTTTGAAAAAGGGTTCTTCAGATACCCTCCAACCTACGCTAAATGCTGGAAAGTCTCCATATTTATGCGTTGGCCCGAATGCGTCTGATGATCCATCTCTCCTATACGATCCGCTTAATAAATATTTATCCTTGTAAGAGTAATTCAATTGTGCTATGATTGGCGAGTATTTTCTGTTTCTAAATTCACCGCTGGCCCCTGAAGGTGTAGGACTGAGCGTTGAACTTATCTGCCAGAAATTACGGTCTAAGTTAAAATAGTCTGATGCGCTACCAGATACGTTTCTTCCCTGATTTTGAACAATCTCAGTCCCAATCATACCTCTAACCTCATGTACATCGCCGAAAGTTTTTTTGAAATTAAGGGTGTTATACCAAGTCATCTGGTATCCATAATTTTGCGCTTCATTGAAATTGGCGATATTGCTTCGTCCTTCAGCACCTTCATAAAACGGTGCAACAAAATTAAAGCTGCTACCGTTTCCAAAATCTATTCCTAGGTTGGAGCGGAAAGTAAAATATCTTAAAAAGTCAGCTTCCATGAAAATACTCCCCAGGATACCAACTCTTTTTTCCCTGGCATCTTTTCTTCTATCTAAGTTGGCATAAGGGCTTTGTGCGTTACCCAAGTTGGAGCCTCTGGTGCCTCCATAATTTCCTGCAATATCAAATACCGGTACTATTGGCTGCATCCGGTAAGCAAAAGCAATCGCATTTCCTTCATCTTGATTGGTAAACCCCTGAACCCCGGATCTATTGGTAAAGTTAATCTGTAGATTTTCACCCAATCTAATCCTTTTTTTTACAATAAAACTGGTGTTAGCACGGAGAGCATATCGCTGGTACCTCGTTGTATAAACAATTCCTTTCTGGTCAAAATAGTCTAAACCATATACATAATTAGCGTTATCAGAACCACCCGAAACAGTAACCTGGTGATTTTGCATAGGTGCTTTTTGGAGTACTGCCCCAATCCAATCAGTACCTTGCTGGTTAGCCGGCACTATTTGATAGGTACCAGGGCCGTTTACATCAAACAGGTCCAGCTTATACTTGGAAGGGTCTGCAGCAGGATCTCCTGCGGCGATACCGCCACTCTTCCCTCCCGGCAGGCCTCCACCTGCATAAATAAATGCAGGAATAATGGGTACCGTGCTCTTACCTGTCGGGCCCGCATATTGTCCATGGGAAAACTGCCCCAGAGCATCAAGATTACCTGAGTTTTTAGCCAGTAAAAAAAGATAGTCCCCATATTCTTTGGTATTCAACAAATCCAATCTTTTCTTAAAGTCTTGGGTACCATAATAGCTATCATAAGTTACCTTTGGCCTTCCTATTTTTCCTTTTTTAGTGGTAATGATAATAACACCACCAGCAGCGGCTGACCCGTAGATAGAGGCTGCTGAAGCATCTTTTAGCACCTGCATACTTTCGATATCATTTGGGTTTAATTCGGTGATTGTGCCTACGCGTGCCCCATCTACTACGTATAAAGGCTCATTGTTTCCAAATGTACTATAACCATGTATACGCACATTGGCACCAGCACCAGGAACGCCGGAGGTTCCGACTGTTACCCCGGCCGCACGACCTTGTAAAAGACTTTGAATATTTGATCCGGGAGAAGAAATCAGTTCTTTAACATTCACTACAGCTACTGAACCAGTAATATCCTTTTTAGCTTGTGAGGTATACCCGGTCACTACTATTTCAGTAAGAGCTGTGTTCGTTGCTTTTAAAGCAACCTCCTGCGGTTCGTTGTTAGTGGAAGTGATTTCCTGACTTTCAAATCCCACGTTGGAAATTACTAACGTCGGATTATCTTTAGCTGAGTTAAGGGTGAATCTACCTTGTACATTTGTTTGGGTAGCAGTTGTAGTTCCCTTAATAGTAACGGTTGCACCGGAAACAGGTTCGTTGTTAGTGCCGGTAACTCTTCCAGTTATGGTATGTTGTGCCCAGGTTACCGTAGCGAATAATAGAAGACACTGGCTTAATAAGCCAATACGTGTGAGTAAGTTTTTTATCATAGCAAATTTTAGTTGGTTATAAAAACATAAATTTAACAAAAAATTATTAAATAACAAACTGAGCTAATTCTAACATCCTGTCTTTTATATTAAAATAAGGGATGTTCTAACTATTGAAATAATATAAGCAAGCAGGTAAAATGCTTAACAGTAGAAATAAAGTGCAGTAATATTCCACATGCTGGCACGCTTTTTTACAACTTATTATAAACTAGCAATTGATAGATGATAAAATTGTTAGGTTTACTTTTAAACTCAACTAAATATGAAAACAAAAAGTAAGAACGGTAAAATTGACCTGTTTGTAGTAGCGCCAGGTGTGTGGGGAATGTTGGATGTATTTGTAAACTTGTATATAATAAATAACCCATCTGAAAACAACTGGTGGCTGGTAGATACCGGTGTAAGTTGGTCTGGCTCTAAAATTAAAGGTATGGCTGAAATGCTTTTTGGAGCAGGCAGCCGCCCGGCAGCAATCATTCTAACTCATGGACATTTTGATCATGTTGGTTCAGTAAAAAAACTTGCTGAGGAATGGAACATTCCAGTGTATGCCCATCCTCTTGAAATTCCTTATCTTACAGGACTATCTTCTTATCCGCCGGCAGATCCCGGAGTTGGTGGTGGATTAATGGCTGATCTTTCCTTCTTATATCCAAAAAAGCCTATAAATATTGCAAACAGGATTGTGTCATTGCCTCAGGGTGGAACGATACCCGGTTTAGCTGAATGGAAATACCTTCATACTCCCGGTCATGCCCCCGGACATATAAGTCTTTACCGGGAATCTGATAAAGTACTTATTTCCGGCGATGCAGTAGTGACTACAAAACCTGAGTCCGCGCTATCTACCATGTTCCAGTTGAAAAAACTTTCTGGTCCGCCTAAATATTTTACCAGCGACTGGTTATCTGCTGCGTCATCTGTGGAACATCTTGCTAATCTTGAACCTGAAATAATTGCTTCAGGGCATGGTCGCCCGTTACGGGGTGAAAGTATGCGGAAATCGCTCCACAATCTGGTACTCGACTTTCAAAAAACTTCTGTCCCTGTAAATGGCCGCTATAGCTATCAACCGGCACTTATGGATGACTCCGGTGTTGTTCATATTCCGCCAAAAAATCTTAATGCCACTACTGCACCTACATTAAAAATATTGGGAATCTCTGCAGCTGTGTTACTCACTGTCTTATTATTCAAAAAATCAAAGAAGAAAATCAATAAGAAAAATATTAAAGAATTTAAATCAAAGGTCAATAAATATGAAAGCAACCATAGAAATCTAAAAAATATAATTAAGGCGGACGCAAAAAAAATTAAAGGGCCAGTTGAAAATGAAATAGATAAATTCAAATCTAATCTTGTTAAAAAATCAAAAACAATAGCTAAAAATTTTCAAAAGAAGGCAGAAAAAGTAAAAGAGCCTGCATTGGAGATGCTTGATAATATAAAGTTCAAAGTTAAAAAGCGCCTTAGATAATTAATCCGGATTTATTTTTTAAATGTAAATGGATTACAATATTTTTTTATGAATAAAGCATTACGGATTGCAGAGCCACCAATATCGTTATTAAAATAAATATATGCGTTGCTTGTATGATCGGAGGTTGTTATTTCATCACCGAATTTTTGTACATTGGTAAGAATCTTATCTGACTTCTCTTCAGTATATAAATAAACAGGGGATAGTTCTGATAAAACTACCCCCTGTTTATAATGTATTCCTCTTTTATTTATAGTAGCATAACAGTTATCATCTTTTCTGTTCCGGCAAATTTTCTAGATAGTATTGTTCCTCTTGGTGATTGTTTATATTTTATGAGACATTACAAACAAAAGCAACTTACCGTTAATAATTAACCATTAACCATTAACAATTATATCTTCAAAGTTCCTTCTATACCATCATCCATTGTTTTACCTGTAACTACTGAAGTTAATATCTTCACCATAGATATCATTTTATTATTTTTTGTATCCCAATAATAAGCCTCTTCAGGAGCTACTTTTAAAAGTGTAAGCTCCGGATCATCCTTGCCTTCCGGGAACCATGCTTTTATAATTGAACTCCAGTATTTATCGATTTTTTCAGGATCAGTAGTAATTGAGGCTGATCCATAAACGGAAAGGAACTCAGAGCTTGCCGGATGGGAGAAAAATAGTTGTACACGCGGATCGGCCTGAATGTGTAAATTTTTATCACTTGACTTAGCGCTAAAGAACCATATATTTCCGTGTTCATCTGTTTCCATAGCAGACATAGGCCTGGTACTAAGAGGAACACTTGTAAGCTGCGTAGTAAACAAGCACATCTGCTCACTCTTTACTAAATCTTTAATTTTATCAATGGCATCCTGGTTAGTTAAGTTTTGGATATGATTATTATCGGACATAGAATATTTTTTTATGAGTAGGATAATTAGGTTAAAAAATCATGCCAGTAGGCTGGGAGGTATCAGGTATGAGATATGAGGTAAAAGTATGTTCGGGTTCGACCTTCCAAAGTCATATATTTTAACAGCTTTCAACATAAACGCAGACTTCGAAAGTCTTGAATAAGACATTTCTTCCTCCAGGCGTTGACTTCCGAAGTCTTGAAAATCGATGTCTTACACCTAGTGATCAGACTTCGAAAGTCTTAAATAAGACATCTTATTAAACAGATAAAATTATGAAAGCTTATAGAGATAGCGTATCTGTTTAAGACTTTCGAAGTCTGATCACCAGGTGTAAGATATCGCTCTCCAAGACTTCGGAAGTCAGCGTCTGTTTTATAAGTTCTTAAGAATCTTTCCATTCTATACTTATTCAATATAAAGATATAAATCTTATACTTCTCCAGCTTTCAATATAAACGCAAACTTCGAAAGTCTTGAATAAGACATCTTATTAAACAGATAAAATTACGAAAGCTTATAAAGACAGCGTTTCCGTTAAAGACTTTCGAAGTCTGATCACTAGGTGTAAGATATCGATATTTAAGACTTCGGAAGTCGAACCTGGGCATCTACCTCATACCTCATACCTCATACCTCATACCTGATACCTGATTTTCAATAACTCTTCTTTCCCTACTGCTTTTATGCGCCAACTCTATTGTCTTAACTACCTGAAGCGCATCCTCTACTGGTACCGGAACAGATTTGTTATTTCTAAGTGCATTAAATATACCTTCATAATAGTCAAGATAATTTCCTTGCAAAGTTGGAATTCGTTCCCGGATAACTTTTCCATCTATCTCAGTGTGTAATAAACCTTGCTCAGTTTCAGGCTCAATGCCCCAATCGCTTGTGCCGGGGATCTTATGTGCTTGTAAGGAAGTTTCCTGCACATCAGCCCTGCTTTTAATAAAAGAGCCTTTAGATCCATGTAGAATGAAGGCAGGCAATGGTTCACGAACCAGGTAACTTGATTTAAGCTTCACTCTTAAGTTGGGATAATATAATACCACCTCAAAATAATCATCAACCCTGGAAATAGGTCTTACGATCCTGATATCTGCATAAACGGATTGAGGTTTGCCGAACAAGTGTAAGGCCTGGTCTATTAGATGTGAACCAAGATCATATAGTGCCCCGGTTGCTGCACCGGGAATTTCCTTATGGCTCTTTGGACTTAACTCTTCTTTAAACCTGTCAAAATGAATTTCCACATCAACGATCTCACCTAATGCTCCATCCTTCACAATTTTTTGAACAGTCTTAAAATCACTATCAAATCTTCTGTTATGGAAAACGGTTATCAATTTTCCCTTTTGTTTTGCCAGCTCAATCAGTTCTGAAGCCTCATCTGATGTAGCAGTAAAAGGCTTTTCTACCACAACATTTTTATTGGCGAGAAGTGCTTTTTTAGTGAACTCGTAATGTGTATAGTTCGGCGTATTAACAATCACCAGTTCCACTTGCTCATCAGCGAGCAATTCTTCCAATGAACGGTAAATAATTACACCAGGATATTTATCTTTTGAGAGTTGTCTGGTTCTTTCATAAATGCCAAATAATGTAAATCCCGGATGTGCGTAAATAAAAGGGGCATGAAAAACCCATCCGGACATGCCGAATGAACAAAGTGCGGTTTTGATAGATTTCATATGTTGGTTTTATACAGTTAGTTTCGGGCAGTTACGTTTTTTTATTAATAATTACTGACAAGGAATTTTTATTACAAGTCCGTAATTTTTAATGTATCATTGTTAACTGATTTTCATGGGAAAGTTAAAGGGTTACGAATTAAATTAAAAGTTTTTTTAGATTGTATATAGGTTATTATCCTGTTGTTTAAAACATACTTTAATAATAAGTAGCAGATTAGTTTTAGTGTTAAGTTGACTCTAAAGTGACGTGTTCTGCTTTCAGCCATCAGTTATCAGCAGTCAGCAGATCAACGTGTAATAAGTTTCCTCCTGATACCTGATAGCTGACGACTGATAGCGAATACGTCAATTTACATTTAATCTAACACTTGTGATTGTTAGTTTAATAATTCTTATCTGCTATGATTGCAATACAAGCCATATTTATAATTATATATATTTAATCATGAAAAAAAACATCTTCTTATTGTACGGATGGGTAGGCTTAATACTAATAATACTGGTCAGCATGGCATGGTTACCAAAATCCGGAAAAATAAATACTGCTAACCATACCAGCACTAATAATATAGCTGCTAAAAAGAAAATAATTTTTATTGCAGGCCCCTGCAGTCATGGTCCGGGTGAACATGAGCACAGTGCGGGTTGCCGGTTATTGTCAACTGAACTAAACAAAAATGCCGCTGACCTCGTTGAAACAACAGTGTTCCAGGGATGGCCAACTGATACTACTGTGCTTGAAACTGCTTCCGGTATAGTGCTGTATATGGATGGGGGAGAAGGTCACCTGGGTATAAAGCACCTGAAACATCTGGCATCACTGATGAAAAAAGGCATTGGATTAACATGCCTGCATTATGCTGTTGAAGTTCCTGTTGAAAAAGGTGGCCTTGAATTTAAAAATTGGCTCGGTGGATACTTCGAAACTTTTTGGTCAATCAATCCAATCTGGCAGGCAGAATTTAAAACACTGCCTAAAAATCCTGTAACAAATGGTGTGAAGCCATTTACATTATACGATGAATGGTATTACCACATGCGTTTCCAGGATAACATGAAAGGCGTAATTCCAATTCTGACTGCTATACCTCCTGCATCAACATTAGATAGAAAAGATGGTCCTCATGAAGGCAACGAGTTCGTTCGTAAGGAACAAGGCAAGCCGCAGCATGTTGCCTGGCTCACTCAACGTGCCGATGGTGGAAGAGGATTTGGATTTACAGGTGGCCATTATCATAAAAACTGGGGTGATGCAAATATCCGTAAGCTTGTTCTTAATGGCATACTCTGGACGGCTAGAGCAACTATACCTGCTAATGGTGTGCCTACGGCGGCACTTGCTGATGGTGAACTGCAAGCTAACCTTGATAAGAAACCTTGTAGGTAACTTGAATAAACTATAAAAACCTGGAAGCCTATCAGCAGTTAGCGACCTGCCTTCAGCAGTGAATGAACCACTAATCAACCAATTAAAAATTATTATTATGAACTTTGGAATTAATACATTTCTATTTATTTCTCCTTTTACTAATGATTCGGTAAATTTATTTCCTCAGTTTAAAGAATGGGGTTTTGATTCCGTAGAAATAGCCCTGGAAGATCTCTCCCATATTGACCCTGTACTAATAAGGGAGCACCTTGATAAAAACGGACTTGTTTGTAAAACCCTTTGTGCCGCTATGGGACCAGACCGTGATTTGCGTGGCACACCAGAACAGCAACAGACTTCACTTGATTATCTTAAAGGAATGCTTGATATAATGGAAGTGCTGGGAGCAGAGATGCTTATCGGCCCATTATATTCATCAGTAGGCAGGGCAGATGCTGTTCCGCGTGAAGAATATAAAGCACAATGGAACCTGGTTGTGGGCCACCTTAAAGATGTGGCTAAATATGCCCAGGATCGCAATCTTACATTAGGCATAGAACCGCTCAATCGTTTTGAAACAGATTTTCTTAATACCGTTGACCAGGCATTACAGCTTATAAAAGATATTGATAGTCCTGCAGCTATGTTACACTATGATACTTTTCACATGAACATTGAGGAAAAGCATCAGGCAAAGGCTATAGAAAAAGCAGGTAAGTTGATGGGACATTTTCATGCATGCGGTTGCGACAGGGGCACTCCTGGCAATGACCATATAGACTGGCCAGGAATTGCAATGGCATTGAAAGCAATTGGCTATGACAAAAGTGTTGTAATTGAATCCTTTACCACAGATGTTAAAGTAATTGCTAAAGCCGCTGCTATATGGCGCCAGATGGAACCCTCACAGGAAGCAATTGCCGCAGATGGAGTGAAGTTTTTAAGAAAGACTCTTAGTTAGTTTAAAGTTGAAGGTTTACAGTTTACAGTTGTAGACAGTTTTAAAAACAATCACATTATGTTTAAAATTGTGTTTTGTTTCGGTATAACATTACAGACACTAACCTTAAACCTTAAACTTTAAACCTGGAACTAATTTGTCACTCTTAGTTAGTTTAAAGTTGAAGGTTTACAGTTTACAGTTGTAGACAGTTTTAAAAACAATCACATTATGTTAAAATTATGTTTTGTTTCGGTATAACATTACAGACACTAACCTTAAACCTTAAACTTTAAACCTTGAACTAATTTGTTATGCACTTTCAAAACCTGTGGCATCATGAGTTGCGCTTCATCATTAACAATCACAAAGTGGCAGCGTTTCATTTTTTCTTTTTCAGGCATCTGGTTGTGGATGCGGCGCTCTACTTCTGATTTACTGATCTTGTCACGATTGATCACTCTTTGAATACGCAGATCAACGGGTGAGGATACGCCAATTACATAGTCGAGCTTTTTGTAAGAACCGCTTTCAAAAATCAATGCTGCTTCTTTAATAGCGTAAAGAGTGTTTTGTGATTGCATCCAGCGATCACTATCTGCAATAGTAACAGGATGGACAATTGCATTTAGTTGATCCAATTTTTTTGTATCCTTGAATACGATAGATGCAATATGGGAACGATTGAGTTTGCCATTAATATAGGTCTCTTCCCCAAACAAAACAATGAGCTTTGATCTTATTGTTTCATCCTCGTTCATGATCCTTTTTGCTTCCTCATCTGCATAGTAAACAGGTATGCCCAATACTTCAAATATTTTAGCAACAGTTGTTTTGCCGGAACCTATACCACCAGTTAAGCCAATGATTAACATTAAACTTTATTAAGGATAAGGATAAACGTTATGATTGCTACCCTGCTGATGCAAGTGTTTTTTAACCGCAGAGTCCTTGATAAATTAAAATTCAAACATCGTGGTAAGATAACCGGATAAGTTGCCCTGATCATTGGTTGTTTTTAAACCACGAAAGACACCATGGCACGAAGAGGCACAAAGATTTTTATTCGAACAAACACAAAACAATATTAAACCTTTGTGCTTCTTCGTGCCATGGTGTCCTCATCTTTCCACTTTGTTCTAAACTATTTTTTATCGGATGCTGCTACAACAGGTTTGTTAAGCTGTTGACTCCACTCAATAGAAATAGAGCTTTTTTCCATTTTTAAATAGCTTCCGGGATTTACTTCCAGTGAAATAGTGCCATCATCATTTACTTTATTAATGTTACCGTGGATGCCTGCAATAGTTACAACCTTGTCGCCCTTTTGTAAATTTTCCTGGAATAATTTAGCATCCTTTGCTTTCTTAGCCTGCGGACGAATCATAAAAAAATAAAAAACCAATATCATCCCCCCTAAAATAAATAATGTAATGTTACTGTTTCCGCCTGCTACAGGGGCTTGTAATAAAATCAGATAGTTCATGTTTAATTTTCTTTATTTTAATATAATCAACTCTTTTTGTTTACTTCAACAGTAAAAACAAGTTCATGGTGTTGGTTGCCTTTTGTATTGGCGGTAACATAAATAGATTTATGCTGCGGGCCTACGCGGTTATTGCTATCAAAGGAACCTTTAATAACGCCTTCTTTGCCGGGACCTATAGGTTCAGTAGGAGTCTCAGCAACTGTGCAGCCGCAAGCAGGTTCCACTTTGCTGATGATCAAAGGTTTTGTTCCGGTATTTTTAAAATGATAAGCTACTTCTAATTTTTGTCCTTCGATGATTTTACCAAAATCGATTGTTTGTTGTTGCCATGTTATGCTGGTAAACTGCGTGGAATCGCTGTTGAAGGTAAGAGTAGTTTTGTTAGCATTCTTTTGGTTGCAACCAGCTGCAAATATTAAAATCAAAAACACGATAACAGGAAAACGCATACTCATTTTTTGCAAAGGTAAGGATTGGCTGTTATCTGAAAACATTTTAAGAAAGTGGTTTTTTGTAGGTTTGAGGTATGAGGTATGAGGTAGGCTGTTTAAAAGTTCACAGGTGTTTTCGTACAGTTTTTAAACGGGGTAATACTGCCATCTCCTCATTTAAAAGAAAACAGTTTTAATAAAACCGTTTGAAGGGTTGGTATGAGTTGATCAGCCCTGAAAGGGCGCCATACATTAGCACAGGGTGAAGCCCTGTGAGGATGTATAGTAATGGAACACAGCCCTGACAGGGCGCCATAGTAATCAGCCATAGTAATCAGTAGCGATTATGATGGCACTAGTATTCCACCCTTTCAGGGCTCTGTTCCATTACATTACTTATAACAGGGCTTCACCCTGTGCTAATATATGTCGCCCCTTCAGAGCTGATAGAAAAACTGTACGAAAACTTCTATGGACTTTTGAACAGCCTGGGTGTGAGGTAAGGGAACCACGGAGACAGTAAGAAACACAGTTTTAATTTTTTAAAACACATTAAAACTGTGTTTCTCCGTGCCTCCTTGTCTCCGTGGTTCCCTTACTTCATACCTATTAAGATTTTCTGAAATCAGTTTTATTCATGGTGTTATTCCGAACAAGATCTTTATGAATATTATCCAGGATGCCATTTACAAACTGTCCGCTTTGCGGTGTACTGTAGTCTTTAGCCAGGTCTATATACTCATTAATGGTAACTTTTGGTGGTATGGTTTCAAAGTATAAGAACTCGCAAACCCCCATCTGCATCAATATCATATCCAGTGTTGCAATTCGGTCGGAGTCCCAGTTATTAAGTTTAGGTTTAATTATTGCCAGTGTTATTTCTTTTTTATCAATTACTGTTTGTAAAAGATTTTTGGCATACAGCCATTTTTCATTGCTCAGCATTTCCTGGAAATTATAACCTGAGGGCTTTTGCAAGAAATTCTGGATAAGCAGGATGATCATCTCGCAGTCATCGTCCCAGTTAGGAAACAACTCTTCTATATGGTTGGTGAAGTTTTCATTGGGTAATAAGAGGTCGTTAAAAATAAATGTGAGGATATCCTTCTCTCCCTTTTTATCACGGCCTTCTATTGAAATGTATTCCTGGTAGTCTGGTGTTTGAACAAGTTCCAGGTATAATTTTCGAACAAGTTCTTTATCTAGAACAAGTTCCAGCTTATCATCTTTAAGAGATTTCTGGTAAGAAACATCTTCTATTATTTTCCATACTAATACATTACCTGCAGATTTTATATTTACATTAAGGTCTTCATGTGAAGGCAGGTGCTTGGATGCCCTTTTTGCTGCAGACGTTTCTGCATACCTTGCTACTTCGGTAATAAAAAAAATTATGTATATAAAAAGTTGCCGGGTGTGTTCAAAATGTTTCTGGAGCATCTTGATTTCCATGCCTGGTTTAATATCAAACTCCATGGTTTCAATACTGTAGAGCGTCTGCATAACCTTCACACGGATGTTTCTTCTACTAGTCATTTATAAAGAACTTATTTTAAGTGCGCGAAGATAGGAATATTTGAGCTATCAGCCGTCAGCTATCAGCTATCAGCAGAATGCTATAATAATCATTTTGCATTAAATTTACTTATTGACTATTCTTATAATTAATCTGATGTTTATAATTTTATAGCTTCCTTCTGACGGCTGATAGCTGATAGCTGACAGCCAACATCCTTTTCTGCAACAATGTCAACCTGTTTACCATAACTGTCAATTTTCCATATAAAACTGTCAAGAATTCTTCATTTTTAAAGTGTTTACACGTTTGGTATGAAATTCGTTTAGCTTTGCAAACCAATTATTTCAAAACAAAATCAAACAAATAACATGGATAACAAGTTAAACATTACTCCATTACACGACAGAGTAGTAGTAAGACCCGCTGCTGCAGAAGAAAAAACTGCCGGAGGTATTATCATTCCTGATACTGCAAAAGAAAAACCTCAACGTGGTGAAGTAGTTGCAGCAGGTCCCGGTAAAAAAGATGAGCCGGTAACTGTAAAGGCTGGCGATACTGTATTGTACGGTAAGTATTCAGGTACTGAAATTAGTGTTGACGGTCAGGATTTTCTCATCATGAGAGAAAGTGACATTTTAGCAATTGTTTAAAAATAACATAATCAGGTAGTTAGTTTATCTGGAAATGATTGCTAATTATAGTATCAATCTGATAATAACCTGGTATTACTTTTCAAATTTTTAAATTCCAAAATCAAATTAATATGGCAAAACAAATTTTCTTCGATATTGACGCACGTAATAAGATGAAGAAAGGCGTTGATACACTGGCTAATGCAGTGAAAGTTACCTTAGGACCAAAGGGTCGTAACGTAGTTATTGAAAAGAAGTTCGGTGCTCCTTCTGTAACCAAAGATGGTGTAACTGTAGCTAAAGAAATAGAGCTGGAAGATCCTATTGAAAATATGGGTGCCCAGATGCTGAAAGAGGTAGCAAGTAAAACATCTGACATTGCCGGTGACGGTACAACAACCGCAACCGTGCTTGCTCAGTCTATCATAAGCGAAGGTTTAAAAAATGTTGCTGCCGGTGCAAATCCAATGGATTTAAAACGTGGTATTGATAAAGCTGTTATTGCTGTTGTAGCTAACCTAAAAACTCAATCGCAGGACGTAGGTAATGATAATAGCAAAATTGAGCAGGTAGCTTCTATTTCTGCAAACAATGATCCTTCTATAGGCAAACTGATTGCTGAAGCCATGACAAAAGTTGGTAAAGAAGGTGTTATAACCGTGGAAGAAGCAAAAGGTACTGATACCAGTGTTGACGTAGTAGAAGGTATGCAGTTCGATCGCGGTTATATTTCTGCATACTTTGTAACTAACAGCGAAAAGATGGAAGTTGAATTACAGAATCCATACATCCTGATCTACGATAAAAAGATTTCTGCAATGAAAGACATCCTCCACATTCTGGAAAAAGTTGCCCAGAGCGGACGTCCATTGCTGATCATCGCTGAAGATCTTGAAGGTGAAGCATTGGCAACACTGGTAGTAAATAAATTACGTGGCACTATTAAAGTTGCTGCTGTAAAAGCTCCTGGTTTTGGTGACAGAAGAAAAGAAATGTTACAGGATATTGCGGTACTGACCAAAGGTATTGTAATCAGTGAAGAACAAGGTTTTAAGCTTGACAATGCTGACCTTACTTATCTCGGTGAAGCTTCTTCGGTATCTATAGATAAAGATAACAGTACAATCATTGGTGGAAAGGGTAAAACGGAAGATATCGAAGCCCGTGTTAACCAGATCAAAGCCCAGATTGAAACAACGACTTCTGATTATGATAAAGAAAAGTTACAGGAACGCCTGGCTAAATTAAGTGGTGGTGTTGCCGTATTATATGTTGGTGCTGCTACGGAAGTTGAAATGAAAGAAAAGAAAGACCGTGTGGATGATGCTTTACATGCTACAAGAGCTGCCGTTGAAGAAGGTATCGTTCCTGGTGGTGGTGTTGCTTACATTCGTTCTATTGCCGATCTGGAAAATTTGAAAGGAATAAATGATGATGAAACAACAGGTATTGCAATCGTTAAGAGAGCAATCGAAGAACCTCTTCGCCAGATTGTTATCAACAGCGGTATTGAAGGTAGTATCGTTGTACAGAAAATTAAAGAAGGTACCGGTGATTTTGGTTTTAATGCACGCACTGAAGTATATGAAAATATGTTTGCAGCAGGTGTTATTGATCCAACTAAGGTAACAAGGATCGCTTTGGAAAATGCCGCTTCAATTGCAGGTATGCTGTTGACTACAGAATGTGTAGTTGCTGACAAGCCTAAGAAAGAAGAAGCTCACAGTCATGGTGCTCCTGACATGGGCGGTATGGGCGGTTACTAATACCAAACAGTTTCGTTTAAATTTTACATCCCCGTTGTGCAATGCATAACGGGGATTTCTTGTTTCAAGCCAAAATCCATTTTTTTAAAATGCCATTAACATTTTACTAACTACTCAATAAAGAAACAAAATTAAATACAATAGGTATTTCATAAAGGCGTTTGTATATTAGAAATACGGCCATAACTGATTTTTTATAAAGAACCAACAGCAGGCTTTCTTCGTACTTATAACCGTTATTAAATTATATGATTACCCTAACCCGTTCATTCCTGTGTTATGTTTTCTTAATAAGTGTATACAGTACTACATCATTTTCATATAATAAAACACCTGTTAACCATATCATTAAACAGGAATTTTCCGATACAATCACTACCCCATCCGCTCCTGACACTGCCATGAAACATTACCTTGCACTTGGAGATTCTTATACTATTGGCCAGTCAGTAAAAATAAATGAACGATACCCTGTACAGTCGGTGGAACAACTACGCATTGCAGGTTTTAACGTGGCAGAGGCAGAAATAATAGCTACCTCCGGATGGACTACCGGTAATCTGCTTGATGCAGTAAAGGATAAAGCTGCCGCTCCGGTTTATGATATGGTAACGTTGTTAATAGGAGTGAATAATCAATACCAACGCAGGTCAGTAGAGGAATACCGTGCGCAGTTTACAACATTGCTGAAAAAAGCCATTGGTTTTGCAGGGAACCGACCCGGAAGAGTGATAGTATTATCTATTCCTGATTATTCAGTAACACCTTTTGCGCATACGTCTGATAAAGAAAAGATAGCACGTGAAATTAATTCATTCAACCTGGTAAATAAACGCATCTCTGATGTATGTCATGTTAACTATCTTAATATAACTAATGAAAGTCGTAAAGCCGCCCGGGACCATAGTTTGATAGCTTATGATGACCTGCATTTTTCAGGTAAGGAATACAGAATATGGACTTCGTTACTGGTGCCAATAATGAGCGAAGCATTAAAAAAGTAAGCCGAACTCTTTTAAGAATACTTCCTGCTTAAATATTAATGCTACATAATAGATTGCTGTAATAACGCTTCCTTCGATTTGCCTGTTAAGCTATAATTTTCAACCCTATAATCTGCATACAAAATCATAGACTTATTGTTCTACCTGAATCCTGGTAGTAGTACTGTTCTTATAAAACCAGCGGTTAAGAGAATCGCGAATTCTTAATGTATCCCCCGGTGTGGAAGGTAAAGAATAATATAATTTAAAATTTATGGAGTCGCTGGTTTGCAATAGAATTTTGTTGCCATATAATCTTAATGCCCTATATCTTTTAAGGACGCGTAATTTATCTGTGGTAGATTCAATGACAAACTTATAATTACCTGGAATACTATTATTATCAACTGCAAACTGAGTTCCAGGCTGACTAACCACTGACTGTGTATCTTTTTTTGCTGTAGTTGTAGCTGTTAGTATGCTATCTTCGAGCGATGTGGAAGCTGCATCCTGTTTTGTAGTGGTTGAATCATCAGCCACCATATTTGATTGCTGATTTACATACATGTTATAGAAATAGTAACTGCCCCAGCCAATCAGAGCAAGACCTCCAAGAATAAGCAGCCCCAGTAATATTTTTTTTATTGTGTTTGTATTCGATTCTTGTTTGATGCGGTTTTCTTCGTGTAACGACCGGGTTTTACCTTCAGTTCTTTCAATGTTCGGATCTTCCAGCTTAGTGGTAATATATTGACCGGGAATAAATTCAAAACGCCCGTCTTTAGCAAGTTGCAGCGTTCCAATACCTTCCAGGTAAAAAGGTTTTCCAATATATAAAAATTGCTTTCCTAAAGTAAGATAAGATTCAAGGTCGGATATAGCCAGGGGCTTCATCTTACCGGTTTGCTCTTTTATAAAATCAATAAGGCCATCATCTGCTTTTAAAATTGTTTTGTTGATAAAAGTAATGCCTTCCATTGCCTGCTTTTGCCTATCACTTTCATCAGATGCGTATACTGAACTATCTGCTTCAAATATTCCGATGCCTGGCAGGTTCAGTTTTTTGTGTTGGTATAAATACTGGGCTAATAATAAGTCAAATCTCAAGTTAAAAAATTTCACCGCAATTTAAGGATAAAATCACTATCAATTACTTAAATCAGGATAACAGTGCTGTATAATTAAACTAGTGTCGTATCAGGCATATTTATGTCAAATTAATTGCTATCATCCGTCAGCTTTCAGCCATTAGCAGGTCAAGGCGTATTGGGTTTCCTCCTGATAGCTGAACGCTGACGGCTGATAGCTGTAATATGACATTTTATTGTTGACATGACACTAGCTAACTTTGAAAAAAAGTTATATGCTGACAGATGATGAAAAAAGATTTGTCAATTACTGGAGAGAACACCGTGACATCGAAAAAAAAACTTTTAAGCAATGGCTGGTAGGACTACCCCTAGGTTTATTATTCGGCATACCCATACTTATTAATTTTTTTTCAGGATGGTACAAAAGGGCCAATATGGATCTTAACGCCCGGCTTTCAAATCATGAGTTCAATCCGATGGTACTGATCATTGCGTTTTTACTGATCATTTCGTTTGTTGCTATATTTTCAAAGAGGCATAAATGGGAAATGCATGAGCAGAAATATCGTGAGCTGTTAGCCAGGCAGAAAAAAGAAAATGAATAAGTAAGCAGCGAAAGGTGTTTGATTGTAGTCGTATTAAGATATATTTACGAAATATCTTTACTATGAAGAAATATCTTTTGTTTGCTTTAGCGGCTGGAATACTAATTACTTTGTCTTGTAATAAAGGAGGGAGTAATCCTACCAATACTACTACCTGTTCTTATGATGCTTGCCAGTTGAAGGCTCCCGATTCTGAAATTGTTAGATTAGAAAAGTATTTAGCTGAGAATAGCATTACAGCGGTAAAGCATTGCAGTGGATTGTATTATATGATAGTAACACCGGGTACCGGCAATTCACCTACATTTTGCTCAGATGTATCCGTTAATTATGTCGGATCATATACTAACGGTAATGTGTTTCAAAGGTCCTCCACACCGGCAACTTTCAATCTTCTTGGTGTGATTTCAGGATGGACGAAAGGAGTGCCTTTAGTAAAGAAAGGTGGTAAAATAAAATTGTACCTTCCTCCTTCATTAGCATATGGGCCCAATCAATACCAGACCATTCCCGGGAATTCAATTTTAATTTTTGATATAGACCTTCTCGATTACCGGTAATAACTGTTAATTGTCAATGGTTAATTGTCAATGGTTAATGGTTAATTGTTAATTGTTAATGGATAGATGATTTAATTTTTAAATGTTCTTTTTAATAAATATCTGATCAGGCAATTATTTATTAACAACAATCATCAGGAACTTACCGTTAACAATTAACAATTAACAATTAATCATTAACTATTCTTAGTGGCACACGAAGCTATTTCAGTTTTTGATATGTTTAAGATTGGTGTAGGGCCTTCCAGTTCCCATACATTAGGTCCATGGCGGGCTGCGCAACGCTTCCTATTTTCATTACAGCAAAAACACGATATTTTTGACCTTACCCAGTTGAGAGTGCTGTTATATGGTTCTCTTGCAAAAACTGGAATTGGCCATGGTACTGACATTGCCGTTCAATTAGGATTATGCGGCGATGATCCGGTTAGCTTTAATGTGAATAATATCGGGGCTAAAATGAATGATATAATGGCCATGAAAAAAATGGTTGTCGATGGAAAGCATACAATAGATTTTGATCCACGTAAGGATATTGAATTTCTGGTTACTAAATCGCTACCTTATCATCCAAATGCGCTTACATTCCTGGCTACATTCAGGGACTCAACCCTGATCTCTGAAACTTATTACTCAGTTGGCGGTGGCTTTGTAAAGCAAGAAGGCGAACAAGGAAATGAGGCGTCCAATGTAATACTTCCCTTTCCGGTTAACAAAGCGGATGAATTGCTGCACTGGTGTATGAAAACAGGTTTATCCATCAGCGAAGTGGTGCTGGAAAATGAAAGTGTCTGGCGACCGGAAAAACAAACAAGAGAGGGCTTGCTCAATATCTGGCAGGTAATGTCTGAATGTATTTATCATGGTTGCCATAGCAAGGGAATCTTACCGGGAGGGCTACACGTAAAACGAAGAGCTGCAGAACTTAATGATAAGCTGACAGCTGATAAACCTTATTCCACCTATGATTCCTGGATTGATGTTATCAGGAAAGGAGGCCATCATTTTAAATACACTCTTGATTGGGTGAGCTGTTTTGCGCTCGCGGTAAATGAAGAAAATGCTGCATTCGGAAGGGTAGTAACAGCACCTACTAATGGTGCTGCCGGTGTTATACCGGCAGTGCTTTTGTACTTTATTATTTTTTGTGAAGATGTTTCACAAGATAAGATCATCCAGTTTTTACTTACAGCTGCAGAAGTAGGAAGCATTTTTAAAAAAGGTGCTACCATATCTGCAGCAATGGGAGGATGCCAGGCTGAAATCGGAGTATCGGCTGCTATGGCGGCAGCAGGACTGACAGAATGTTTAGGTGGCTCGCAAAGGCAAACACTGATGGCTGCTGAAATTGCAATGGAGCACCATCTTGGACTCACCTGCGATCCTATCGGCGGATTGGTTCAGATTCCCTGTATTGAACGCAACACTATGGGAGCTATCAAAGCTATTACTGCTTCCCAGTTAGCGCTGCAAAGCGCACCCGATTATGCTAAAGTTTCCCTTGATGCAGTTATAAAAACCATGTGGGATACTGCCCTTGACATGAACAGCAAATACAAAGAAACTTCAGACGGAGGACTGGCAATTAATATTCCGATTAGCCTGAGCGAATGTTAGGAACCTATCAGCCTTTGGCAGTCAGAAGATCAATATCACTAAAAAATTTAAGCTTAACCGATAGCAATGCGTCATGTTAAGAATTAATACGCTATTTTTATTGTATCAGCATTAATAATTATAACCCAACTTCCTAATAATATTTCCATCTTCCCGTTCTTAAATCAGCTTGCAGACTTTAAACTGATGACCTGAGATTAATTGGTATTTTATTGTACACCTGGAATTAAACTAAAGTATCATATTGTACCTTAGCTGGTCAGGTAGTTAGATGTTTCTAGTAAAGTATGAAAGATAAAAATCAGATAATGATGCTATCTAAACCAGGAGCAAATCCGTTTATTCCTGCTTTTCTATGGAAGGCTTGCTATACATTGATCTTAGTGGTACTTAGTGCGCTGACTGCATCAGCGCAAAAGTTAAATCTGAACTATAAAGTTGTAAACAATGGCAATATTATAGGGTGGGTAAAAATTCAAAAAAATGATAACGGCAGCGGCAGTTCTATCATATTAACCTCTGAAGTAAAAAGGCGTATTATATTCTTATTAACGGTTGAGGAAAAACAGGATGCCTATTTTAATGAAGCTGGGATGATTACTTCATCAATCTACAGAAAGGTTAACGACAATGTAAAAGTGAACCAGCAGACGATCTATAAGGGAAATTATTATGAGATAAAGAACCCGAAGACATCTGAACGGGTAATGATACATCAAATTCAATATAACTTGCTTAGCATGTATATTAAAGAACCTGTTAATATCAACAAAGTGTATTCAGAAACTTTTCTGCGCTACCTGGTGATCGAGGCAAAAGGTAATTCGGTTTACAAATTAAATCTGCCTGATGGAAATACCAATTACTATTATTATGAAAACGGTACTTGTTCCAAGGTTGTAATGGAGCACTCGCTTTTCACTATAGAGTTTGTGAGGATATGAGGATAATTATTAATTATTAATGGTTAATGGTTAACGGTTAATTGCTGAAGGTTATAGATGATAATTGTTTTGTTATTGATTTATTACTGATGAAACTCACCGTTAATAATTAACCATTAACCATTAATAATTAATAATGCCATCTCACAAATGCTTCCATCGCTGCATAGTGTGTAAGTCCAAGCTGGGCATAGGCTTCGGCGGTGCTCTTGTTTCTTTCTTTGGCACGCTGCCAGAACTCACGGTTATCGCTACCCTGAAATGGAACCATGTCTTTTTGTGACTGATGAATAAAAATACCGAAACGCTTTTTCATTACCTGGTCCGGACTCATAGGAATAGCCATTTCAATTTCATTGATATCCCATTCCTGCCAGGCGCCCTTGTAAAGCCAGACCCAGCAATCTTTTATCCAATCTTCGTTAGACTCTTTTAATCTTCTCAGCGACTCAAAAATTATATCAAGACAAACTTTATGAGTGCCATGCGGATCGGCAAGATCACCGGCACAAAAAATCTGATGTGGTTTTATAATCTTTAATAATTTAATAGTGATTGCAATGTCATCTTCACTCAGGGGATTTTTTTCTATGGTACCGGTTTCATAAAACGGCAAGTTAAGAAAATGAACATTCTCGTCTTTAAGTCCAACATAACGTGATGTGGCGCGCGCTTCGCAACGACGTATCAACCCTTTAATACTTCTGATTTCGGATGTATCTACCTGACTTGTGTTTTTCGACTTTAAAAACACATTCGCGGTTTCCAATATCTGGTTGGATTTTTTACTATCAATACCAAACTCGTCCTCGAATCCAACAGCAAAATCCAGGAAGCGGGTTACGAATTCATCAGTAACAGCTATATTGCCACTTGTCTGATAAGCAACATGCACATCATTACCCTGGTCCTGAAGACGCATAAAAGTGCCACCCATGCTGATTATATCGTCATCAGGATGTGGTGAAAAAACAAGTGATCTTTTTGGATAAGGTTCTGAGCGCTCAGGATGATTAGGTATCACCGCATTTGGTTTGCCACCAGGCCATCCGGTAATGCTATCACGCAGCATATAATATACCTGCAGGTTGATCTCGTACACATCGCCTTTTTCAACAAGCAGGTCACTGAGTGAATTATCATTATAGTCACTGTTGGTTAAGCTAAGCACTGGTTTTTTTAATTTGAGCGCCATGTTAACAACCGCTTTTTTAATCAGCTTCGGAGTCCACATCATTTCACCGGTGAGCCAGGGTGATTTAAAACGTGTCAGCTCCAATGCGGCAGCTTCATCTAATATAAATACTGTATCATTGTGCTGTTGTAATAATGATGCAGGAATTTGTTCGGTAACATTCAGCTCAACGGCCTTTTGTATTACGGGTGCCTTAATTTGCCCCCATGCCATAAGTATTATGCGATTAGCTTTAAGTATATTTCCTATGCCCATCGTTAGTGCAAGGCGGGGAACTTTTGAAATATTTTGAAACTCATGTGAGTTGGCGATGCGTGTTGAATTATCTAGAGGAACCAGTCTTGTTTTTGAAAACAGGCTGGAGCCAGGCTCATTAAAACCTATATGCCCGTTAGAGCCAATTCCTAAAATCTGCAGATCAATGCCACCTACTGCTTCAATCTTTGCTTCGTATTCCCGGCTATGTATTTTTATAGATTCCTTTTCCCATTCACCATTTGGAATATGACAGTTGCTTTGATCAATATTGATCTTGTTAAACAGATACTCTTTCATAAAGCGGTTATAGCTCTGTAAAGCTCCATTGTCTATAGGATAATATTCATCCAGGTTAAAGGTGATGACATTTTCAAAGCTTAGATTTTCCTCTTTGTGCAATCGAACCAACTCATTGTATAAAGTCTTTGGAGTGGAGCCTGTTGCAAGCCCCAATACGCATTTCTGCCCTTTGATTTGTTTTTCGCGTATCAATGCTGCAATTTCACGAGCTACGAATATTGATCCGTTCTTTAACGAATCAAAGATTTTCACGGGTATTTTTTCGAAGGAATCAACCATACTCATTGTATCGGATTTTTGCGAAATTAACTGCAATTTGTTAATATTATTACATATTCATTTTTAATGATTAATTTTTAATGATTAATCATTAACGGATAGAAGCTAATTTTTAAAGACTACAAACTGGAATTACTGGCATTACGATAGCTAACCGTTTATAATTAATAATTAACTATTAATAATTATTTCTCAAGCCCTGAACAATCTGGCAATATTCATGCATTCAAAATCTGAGGGGACTGTTAATTGATGTAACTGTTTTATCTTTAGAATTGCTTTCCTCATGCCATGCCTTCTAATGCTGAATAATTCATTTACCCTTAATAAATTGTCATGACTCATCGCCGAAAATTTTTACAATCATCATTCTTAAGTTCCGCTGCATTATTATTTGGTAAAAGATCTTTTTTACAGCCTCCTTTAAGCACGCTTACTTTGGTTGATCAGCCGTTGATTATAACTACATGGGCTCAAAATATCAAAGCCAATGCTGCTGCATGGGAAGTATTGGGGGCAGGTGGCAGGGCCCTTGACGCAGTTGTAAAAGGAGTACAAGTGCCTGAAGCTGATCCGGCAGATATGAGCGTTGGTTATGGAGGCTTACCTGATCGCGATGGTAAGGTAACCTGCGATAGTTGTGTGATGGATGAGTTTGATAATTGCGGAGCAGTAATGTGTCTGGAGCATATAATGCATGCTGTTCTTGTAGCAAAATTAGTGATGGAAAAAACGCCGCATGTTCAGTTAGTAGGTGATGGCGCTTTGCAATTTGCCCTGGAGCAGGGATTCAAAAAAATAAATATGCTCACTCCTCAAAGTGAACGGGCATGGAAGGAATGGTTAAAAAAAGGTGCTTATGATCCTACTGCAACTGATAGTTTATTAAGAGAAGCAGGGAAGAATATTAATACTGCACCGGGACAGAAATCTAATCACGATACTATTGGTATGATTGCAGTAGATGCAAAAGGAAATTTAGGCGGTGCCTGCACCACTAGCGGTATGGCTTATAAAATGCATGGCAGGGTAGGAGATTCACCGATTATCGGTGCCGGACTTTTTGTTGATAATGAAGTAGGCGCTGCTACTTCTTCAGGTGTGGGAGAAGAAGTGGTTCGTATTGTTGGTTCTCACCTGGTAGTAGAAATGATGCGACAAAATTACAAACCTGAAGAAGCCTGTAAAAAAGTTATTGAACGTATTGTAAACAAACGTAAAGAAAAAGCTAAAGGACTGCAGGTAGGATTTATTGCGGTGAATAAAAAAGGTGACTTCGGAGGTTATGCATTACAGAAAGGTTTTACTTATTGTGTAACTACCAAAGAAGGCACTAAAACATTTGAGGCTAAAAACTGGTTCTGATATGTCTCAAATATAAAGTGTCGTATTTTGTTATCAGCCGTCAGCTATAAGCAATCAGGAGAATAATGCCTGATATGTTTTCCTCCTGATAGCTGACGTCTGATAGCAAATACTTCAATCTACGGATAACTTAAAACCATCATGATATTTCAACTTGAAATATGCGCTTTTAATATAGGCAGTTGTATTACCGCACAACAGTCAGGCGCTCACAGGATTGAACTTTGTGATAATCCATCCGATGGAGGAACTACTCCATCATATGGACTAATACAATCGGCAGTAGAAAGATTGCATATAGATATTTATCCAATTATACGTCCGCGTGGTGGTGATTTTTTTTATAATGATGATGAGTATAGTGTGATGAAGAAAGATATACAATTGTGTAAGGACCTGGGATGTAAAGGTATTGTTATAGGAATGCTCAATATTGATGGGTCTGTAGATAAAAGAAGATTAGCGGTACTCGTAGAACTGGCTTATCCTATGGGTGTAACATTTCATCGTGCTTTCGACTGGGCTGTTGATGCTTTTCAGGCTCTTGAAGATATTATTAATATTGGCTGTGAAAGAATTTTAACTTCAGGGCAACGTCCTGCTGTTATGGAAGGTGTACAATTAATCAAAGAGCTGGTTGAACGTGCGGATGAAAGAATTATCATTATGCCCGGCTCCGGGCTGAGATCAAACAATATTCAGGAGCTTGCTTTACAGACAGGTGCTGTTGAATTTCATACTACTGCAAAAAAGATTATGAGGAGTGAAATGAAGTTCATAAATGATGATATGAAGGAAACATTGGACCAGATAATGTGTGACGGGGAGGAGGTGAAAAAGATTATGAACTCTTTAGTCGACCTATGAGGTTTTCTAAGTTAAGTTTATCATGATAAGCTAACCTCACAGGTCTTTTTCTGAGAGCTTCCCTCAAATTTAAACCTGTGAGGTTAGCTTATCAGGTTAAATATACCTGGATAAACCTCACAGGTTGACCCAAAACTTTAGGGTTCTCTAAGAACTTAATCCACCTTAGTAATCTTCAGCATATTCGTTGGTAAATGCATTTGAACCGGCGTACTACCTGTATTAACCACAACATCTCCTGTTTTTATAAAACCCCTGCTACGTAATATGGAAATCTGGTCGGTAACAATATCATCTACACTATTTTCTTCAGCATAATAAAAAGCTCTTACACCCCAGCTTAAGCTTAATTGATTGATCAGAGATCGCTCCTTACTGAAAATATATAATGGTGATTTAGGACGGTAACTGCTAAGTACAAACGCAGTATACCCACTCTGAGTCATACCTATAAGAACTTCTGCATTTACATCCTTGGCAAGCCTGCAGGCATTATAACAAATAGCATCGCTTAAAAAGGAAGGTGAATGAGCTTGTGGCGCCAATTCTTCTTCACGGTTATAATTATAATCTGTTTTTTCTACCTCCATTATAATCTTGCGCATTGTTTCCACTACCAGGGTAGGATGCATGCCTGTTGCTGTTTCACCACTTAGCATCACCGCATCGGCGCCTTCTGAAACCGCGTTAGCCACGTCAGTGATCTCACTGCGGTTGGGCTTGCTGCGTTCAATCATACTCTCCATCATTTGTGTTGCCACAATTACCGGCTTTGCACGATGAAGGCATTTACGGATCAATTGCTTTTGTATAAGCGGAACCTGTTCTATCGGCAGTTCTACACCAAGGTCTCCACGCGCGATCATAATACCATCCGATTCAATAATAATATCCCTGATATTTGTTAATGCTTCGGGCTTTTCAATTTTAGCAATAATTTTTGTCTTACTTTTTTTCTCCTGCAATTTGCTTCGAAGAATAACAATATCTTTTACACTGCGCACGAAGGAAAGCGCTACCCAGTCCAGTTGTTGCTCAATGATAAATTCAAGATCAACAAGGTCTTTATCAGTTAATGCAGGTAATGAAATTTTTGTATCTGGGAGGTTGATACCTTTTTTAGAGCTAATTACTCCACCCATGGTAACCTCAACTTTTACATCATGGTTTTTCTCTATGCCAATTACTTTAACTTCCAACTTACCATCATCAATCATAATTTTATTTCCTATCTTAACATCAGAATGCAAGTTGGGATAGCTTACATAAATACGCTCCATAGTACCCACCATTTTTTCATTAGTGAAGGTCAGGATATCGCCTGGTACCACGTTTAATGCATTGTTCTCTATTTCTCCAACTCTTAGTTTCGGACCTTGGAGGTCCCCAAGAATTGCAATGTTATAAGGTTCAGTAGAATTTATATTGCGGATATGCTCAATGATCAGCTTCTTATCCTCATGTGAGCCATGGGAAAAGTTTAACCGGAAAACATTTACGCCGGCTTTAACAAGAGCAAGTAATTTTTCAAGTGTATCGCAGGCGGGACCAACAGTAGCAACAATTTTTGTACGATGAAAAGTGTGTTCAATACCTGCTTGCCTATCCATTGTCTGGTGCAGGTATTTAGAAATATTTTTTGACATAATCTTGGCAAATTTCGGATTTAAATACTGGTTATTAAGTAAACAAGCAACCAGGAACCAGTTGCCGGTAACTTGCGTGAAAACTATTCTTAATGACTGGATATTTTATTCTTATATTTTTTTGAGCCTGAAATATAAGCATTTATATTTCAGGTATTGATGTTGCATAATATTAGCTTGCCAGAATGTGAACTATCTTCATCCATTCATCACTTATCCTTTGTTTTGCTTTTACCGCTTTTTCCAACGGTGTATAGTGCATTTTATTATTGATGATACCAACCATAACATTATGCCTGCCGTACATCAGGCACTCAACCGCGGAATAACCCATGCGGCTTGCTATGAGTCTGTCAATACAACTTGGAGATCCACCACGCTGTATATGACCCAGGATACATATCCTGATATCAGCTGATGGTAACCTTAATTTAATGGTTTTACTTATTTCATCTGCACCGCCTGAATCACCACCTTCCGCCACTACAATCATGTTCACGAGTTTTTTTCTACGTTCCTTTTCCTGCAGTGATTCAATAACATCTTCGATATCGGTTTTTCGTTCCGGTATAATAATATGTTCTGCACCTGTAGCAATACCACTGTGCAATGCAATGTAGCCGGCATCCCTGCCCATTACTTCAATTATAAACAACCTGTCATGAGCGTCGGCTGTATCGCGAATCTTATCAATCGCTTCAATAGCGGTGTTTACCGCTGTGTCAAATCCAATGGTAAAATCACTTCCGGCAATATCCTTGTCTATTGTGCCTGGTAAACCTATACATGGAATGTCGAATTCTTTACTGAACTGGAGTGCGCCTTTAAATGAACCATCGCCACCGATAATAACTAAACCGTTAATACCTCTTTTCTTTAAATTGTTGTAAGCTTTTTGTCGTCCTTCAAACTCAAAAAATTCTTTACATCGGGCAGTTTTTAGTATGGTTCCGCCACGTTGAATGATGTTTGCCACTGAACGCGATTCCATTTTCATGATGTCGTCGTCAATCATGCCTGTGTAACCTCGCATAATACCATGAACTTCCATGCCATTATAAATTCCTGTTCGTACTACCGCTCTTATTGCGGCGTTCATGCCAGGAGAATCCCCGCCGGAGGTAAGTACGCCAATCTTGGATACCTTTTTATCAGTCATTAATTCTGCTAGGTTATATTTAAGAATATTCAATCAACGGCGGCAATTCGTTTAATAAAAATCTGTGAATATTTTAATAGCATCAAAAGTAAGGATTTGATTTGATTCATCAACGGATAACCTTACTTGTACCTTATAATCCATAGTTATAACAAAGGATCAATAATTCTATAACTTACTTAAATAAATTTCATTGAATGAAAAAGAATAATTATACGGCTTAAAAACAGCCAGTGTTATAATAACTATAAAATGGCACATTTTGCTATCAGCAGTCTGGTATTGATTTACTGACCGCTGATAGCAATTTATGAGATATTTCATGGTTAACTTAACTATAAAACCTTAATCCATTAATTTGCAAACTTACTTTGTTAAACAGCAATACAATGATTAAAGTATTAGTCACCGGGGCCAATGGCTTATTAGGGCAACATCTGATTAAACAATTACTAGATAATGACTTTTCTGTAGTAGCAACCGGAAGGGGACCCTCCCGGTTGACCTTTCCTGAAGGTGAAAATTATAAATATGTAGAAGCAGATTTAATAAACGGTCAGGAAATAAACGACATATTATATAATGAAAGAGCCCGTGTAATTGTTCATGCAGGAGCTATGACTCAGGTAGATGAATGCGAACAAAACCAGGATGCCTGTTTTGAAGTAAATGTTCAGGCTACTGCTCAACTGCTCGTAGCTGCTGAAAAGTATGCAGAGTTCTTCATATATATTTCAACCGACTTTGTGTTTGACGGGAAATCAGGATATTACGCTGAAGAAGATCATCTTAATCCTATCAGCTGGTATGGATTCACAAAGGTGCAGGCCGAGAGTACTGTAGAAACCAGCGAAATACCCTGGGCAATTGTTCGTACCTGCCTTGTTTATGGAAACATTATTAATGGAACGAGAAGTAATATTATAACTTGGGTAAAGGATAACTTACAGGCAGGTAAAAAAATTGAAGTGGTGAGTGATCAGTATAGGACTCCCACTTATGCTGAAGATCTTGCCAGGGGAATTATATTAGTCATTCAGCAAAGAGCTACGGGGATTTTCCATATATCCGGCAAAGACATGCTTACTCCTCATGATATGGCGATTGCTACTGCGGACTATTTTAATTTGAATAAAGAGCTGATAAAAAAAGCAGATGCATCTGTGTTTACTCAACCTGCCAGGCGGCCGTTAAAAACCGGTTTTAATATTACAAAAGCCCAAAATGTTCTCGGTTTTCAGCCCCTGAGTTTTACAGAAGGAATGAAGTTAATGGTTAATGATTAATGGTTAATTGTTAATGGGAAGAGGATAATTATTAATAGTTAATAAATGTCGTTAACTTAAGGATTTCGTATATATCAGGCATCCCTTGTGCTCCTTGTGGGATCTCCTTTGTGTTCCTTGTGGTTAAGTGAGGTCTCTGATTCAAGGAGTTTTTTAACCACAAGGAACACAAAGGAGATCCCACAAGGAGCACTAAGACTTTTAATCAAATTATAATTTCACATAAAAAGGAACACTACAACCTTATTAAATCAGCGACAATAAATGGTTAATAATTAATGGCTTTTATAACCTCTAACTTCAACCACTATCCGTTAACAATTAACCATTAACAATTAATTCATCATCAATACATTCACACTGCGTTGCAGGATATTAAATGCAATTTCGGCCATAAGATTTTCTTTGTCGAGAGTAGGATTTACTTCTGATATTTCAAAGCAGCATATTTTACGGTTTTGCATAAATTTGCTGATAAGATCTTCTGCTTCTCTTTCACGAAGTCCGTTACTAACGGGCGTGCCTGTGCCTCTTGAAATGCCAGCATCCATGCTATCTATATCAAAGCTTATATAAATATCCGTACAGTCGCTTAAATATCTTAAAACACTTTTCACTATATTTTCAGCCCCTTTTCTCCTCAGCTCACTGGTTGTAATAACCTTCATGCTGTGTTTATCTATCAGGTATTTTTCTTCTTTTTCAAAGTCACGAAGGGAAATGAATACAATGTCTTCAGGCAATACTTTAGGAGCCATAGTTCCAATATTTTTTAACTGTTTCCAATAGGCAGCTGTTTCTGCATCAACCTTATGAACAGTGCAATCATTATTATCTTCATTGATAACAATTGATATGGGCATGCCATGAACATTACCTGAGGGTGTAGTATAAGGAGTGTGAAGATCTGCATGCGCATCAATCCAGATCACGCCCAGTTTACTCGTTGGCCTTGCTATTTTTATGCCTGTAATAGTTGCGCCTGCAATACTATGATCACCACTTATTACTACCGGAAAAAAATTGCTTTTGATGCACTCACTAACAGCCTCACTAACTCTTTCATACATGGTAATTATGCCTTTAACACGTTTGGCATAAGGCGACTCAATAGGTTCATACAATAGTTTATTCTCGGTAGGAATTTTTTCTGAGGGGAAGTGGATAAAGAAGTTACTCATGAAATCTAATGCTGCAATTTTGATCGCTTCAATTCCAAGACTGGCGCCGCGAGTGCCGGCGCCAATTTCAGAAGGTACTTCAATCAGCTTAATATTTTTCATACGGAAGTTTTCAGGTGAATGCAATGTACCCTTTTCGGCCATGCTTTAAAGCTTCGGAGTGAATTATAAGATTGTTCATTTTAAAAGCTGTTTGTTGATAAAGAGCCTGGTATAAATAATGTTCCTGAATTTACAACACAAACGTTGACTTCCGAAGTCTTAAATTTCACCAGCTTTCATTCCAAAAGCTAACTTCGAAAGTCAACGTCCGTTTTGCAGGTGCAATTAATTTTATCCTTTAAGACTTGTATCTGCAACAATACTCATATCGCATTATACTTGCAAGAATAGAAAATAAGGCAGGAATAATAATTTACAATAGGTATACACAAAAAATCCCCGTAAATCAAACGACTTACAGGGATATTATATTAAATTTCAAATAGCTTATTGATGAACAGCTATAATTGGAAGCTCACTTTGATAAGCTAACTTTTTTGTATTACTGGTTACAAACATTTTGCTCAGGAGCGAATGTTTGCGTGGTACCGTTAATATAAGGTCGATATTTTTATCAGCAGCAAACTGCCCGATAGCTTCAATAAAATCATACTGCCTGATAAATGAATATTCTGTATTATATCCTTCCAGAATAAGTTCCATCTTTGCTTTTTCTTGTTTATATTCTTCTGTCAGTTCTACAAAATGTTCACTATCTACATTCACCACGTGTACATCAGACTTGAACAAATCAAGCATGGTTTGAATAGATTTCGCTGGAATTGTTTTTTCAACATTTTTAAAATCAGAAGCTAACAAAATCTTTTTGATGCCTTTGAAGGTAGAATGCGGCGGAACAATAATTACAGGGCATACATTCCTGTTAACCATATCAAGCGTATTACTTCCAACAAGCATCTGTTCCATGCGGTTTGTTTCTGTAATACCCATAATAATTAGATCAGCTTTTTGATCTTTAGCGAATTTTTCCAGGCTGTTTAGTAATGAATTACTTTGTTCTGCAATACAGGAAATTTCAATGGTTTCATTATAATCAAGCATATCTGTTTTAATGCTTTCCATACTCATTTCCACCATTTGCTTTGCAGAAATCAATTCCCCACTGGAGATATTTTCAATTTCAGCAGTACTTTTATCAAATACATTGTAAAGAATAATTCTTGAGTCCTGCACTGCTGCTGCGATTTGTACGGCATAAATTGCCGCGTTCCTTGCTGTTTCAGAAAAATCAGTAGGAACAATAAATGTCTTCATGTTTTTTAATTTAAATCTTTGTGGAGCACTTTTTTCTACTGGCTGAATGCCATTTTTTATTTGTGATAGAAGAGGTTAATGTGGCTCCTAATAATGTGTAAAATTAACACATTAATTTATAGGAAGCAATACTTAGTTATAAGATTGCCATATAATAAGAAGGATTTTAACATTAAAAATTTAAACTTATTCTACTAATTTAAAACGATGCTTGAATACATGCACTAACTTGATTTAGACACTAGAAAAGTGCCATTATCTTTAACATTTAAATGTTGCATTAAACAATATTATAGTAAAATAACACTTGCCCTCATAGCTGAAAGCCTTCTGCTACTTATGTCCTGTTTTATAATGCTCAAGCAGTTCATCACCGCCAAAATCGTGTTTAAGATCACGGATTACGGCATGAACATGATTCGCATTGTTTTGAGTATTATCATATTCAATGATCAATGTAGGACCTTGTATCCTGTAATAATGCGGGCGCCCGATTCCTGGCTGCTGAGAGCCGGCCCAGGCAAACCGGAGATTTTCCAAACCTGCCTCCCGGATCTCTTTCATCATATCGTCAGCAAAAAGTTTCGTGTAACGGTGCACGTAAACTTCAATCAATCGTAGTAAATTTTGCTGTTGCAGATCGTTCATTGCCGTCCAGCTGATACCGGCAGGATGTTCAATCATGGCCTTTCGTGAATCGAATGTAAGAATATCAGCTGGTGCTATGCTGTCCATCATCAGGTTTTTCATTTGCCCTGTAGAAAAAGAATGCAGCAAAGCAAATCCTTTATCTGTTTCTTCGGCGAGTATTTGCTTTCCTTTCTGTGGACCTGCCGGTACAACTGCCGGGTTCGAACCCAAAAAGCCCGGAGTGGTTCCAACCATACTATCGTTTTGAGCAGAAAAATTGAAAGCCACATGATGTCCTTCAACGCGCCAGCCCCAAATGGTTTTATTACCGGGAATTCCAAAAATGCTGATAAAATATTTGCCCGGATCACGGTAATGATCCTCTTCCTTCCTGTTTTCAATGGCTTTCAAAACAATTTCCAGTTGCATAATCTCAGTTGTTTTCCTGTATCCTTCACTACTTAAACAAGACATAAGCAAAGCTTTGGCCGCCTCTTTTTGCGTGGAATTAAGTTCGTTTAATGAAATGCCTTTTCTGTTATCTCTTGGAACAAAATGGAAGTTATATCGCTCTTCTTCATCAAAGGGAAATAATGCTTTTAGTTTCTGATCCTTATCAAGGCTGTTTATAAATTGGTTGGCTGAAGCCACAATCTTAGTTTTTTGAGCAAGGCAACTTACACTATAAAATAATATAAGAGCAATAATGGTTATAGAACGATTCATATGTTGCAGTTATTAGTAGTAGAATACTAAGATACGTAAAGAGAGAGCTAATAACCATCATTTTTTTTCTGGAATACTAAGTTATTATTTTAATGATGAGGTTGAAATATTTAAAGACTTTAACATTAAAATGACGCACTGTCCTCAGTCGTCCTATTAGATTTTTCTCCGTGGTTCAAAAAAACAAGTAAATTTCCAGCACCAATTAAATATGCTAATGCATCCTAACTTAATACTAGTTCATTTAAGAACAGCACATTCAAAATAATCAGTTTCAGCATCTTAATTTCTATTTAATCAATTGTTCCACCTTACGTTTGCTACGGAACGTTTATACAATTGTAGCCAATGGATATTCCTTGACAATTAATTATATGGAAGGCAAAAAAAAGAGCCTTGTAGAAACAAGGCTCGTAACCAAAACTAACTGCTTATGAGAAAAAAAACGTTTATCTAATTCTTTGAGATGTAAACTTCGTTCAGAAAATCAAAATAATTTGTTAAGTGATGTTATTATTAAGTTAATCGGGCTTATTTACTTAAAATTAATACAGTAAATAATTTTATAAAGTAGCCACATCTTTTAACAATTAAATCTGCTGATACCCTCTTATCAGAATAAATGTAGTTAATTAAAATCAGATATGCAATATAAATTTATAAATAAAAAATTTTGTATCAGCTATCAGGAGATCACTACCGGGTATGTTTCCACCAGATTGCTGACGGCTGATAGCATGTTACTTCTTTATCGGAATAACTAAATCCATAAATTCTCTTAACTTCGCCCGCTATGACACAAGAACAAATTAAGAATATGAGGGAACGTGTTGCCGTCCTGAGGAGGTTTCTTTGACGTTGAGAACCGCCAGCAAAAAATA
>JAABUS010001923.1_pt1 | contig 42033 bp, 50 predicted proteins | sample 5560161 | NCBI WGS metagenome assembly JAABUS01 (sample SAMN10711885, study PRJNA513376) | rock metagenome | isolation source: Antarctica rocks | place: Antarctica: Victoria Land, Trio Nunatak nord | collected 2016-01-04
GGGGGGGGGGGGGGGGGGGGGGGTGGGGGGTTGTGGGGGGGGGGGGGGGGGGGGCTGGGAGGTGGAGCTGGTGGAGGGGGAGGGGGAGGATCGGTTTCCGAGGTATGGACCGTTGGTGGAGTATGGGCAGGCTACGAGGAGGTTGAGGGCGGGGGTGAAGAGGGGAAAGGGAATTTAGGGCGGTGATGGGGGAATTGGAGAGGAGAGGGGTGGTAGGGAGTTGGGGTGGGTAGTGGGAGGGGTTGGTGGATTGCTGGAAGCACGAGCTGCGAGCTGCGAGATGCGCTAGGCACCATGATAATGAATATTGGGCACGGAGATAATGGACACCCCTGATCTGAGGCTATGATTGGATTGCGCCGCCTCTGTAGATTTGCCTCGGGTTGGTCTACGTCAAATATCGTCGTTAGGGTGCGACATGATGTTGATTTAAGGATGGAGTATTCTAGGTGCCGAAACTACGACATGACGGGATTGCGATGGACTGAACGACCGGTGAAGACCCATCGGTGAAGAGGCACATAGCTGAGGTGTTCCAAATCACTCAATCGTAATATCCATTAGGTAAAATACACTCAAACCCGTCGTACATTCTGGTGCTCCGAAGTGTGAAAAGAACCCAGGATATGATAGATGCAACGCCTTGACGGAGCACCCTTTGATGTCCGATAGGAATTCCATAGATGCAATGGTTTTATATGCAATGGTTTTATATGCACAGGCAAAATGAAACGCTTATGCTTTGGTATACGTAGACGACGTAATCCTTACCTTCGTTTGTAATCTTCTTCCTTTTCGCTTGCCTTGAAGTTGGAACGGATTCAAGCTCGCACTTTCTCCGCCTCTCTTTCGGGATCTTTCATCCCGTGCTCCATGTCGCCGCTTTTCCTCTTCGCTGACATCTGGCTTAATCGTTTATCCTCTTTCCGATGGCGCTCCTGCTCCTCCAAGCCCTGCTTCTGCACCTCGTGTTCTTTGCTAAGCTGATTCTTGGTGATCGCTAAACTGGCGCAGAATCCCAGTGCCGCTATTGCTAAGTAGAAGTACCACATCGTCCTCAGCGCATCTGTGTACGCATCCGTGGCTACCATCCTCTGCTCCGGGGGCAGTGAGCGGACAATGCCAGTCGAGGCCCCGGCACTCCCGCCGCCTAGAGCGCCGCCAAGCTGTGGGCCCAATGCGGCCACAAGCTCCTGTCGGTGCTTGGCCATGCCGTTCTGGAAGATGACACCGCCGATGACGACGGAGATCGAAGTGCCGATGTTGCGCGTGAAGCCGAAAGTTGCGGTCGCGGTGGCGATGTCGCGGGGCTGGACGAGCGACTGCAACGCGATGAGCGGGGCTTGGAAGTTGGGGCCCACGCCAAGCCCGGCAATGATCTGATAGATGACGAGTTTCGCCCATTCGCCGCGGTGGTTGGGAAGATCGATGTAGAGACCTGGATGATTTCAGAGTCAGTATTCCCTCTTGAAGCTAGTGGATGGAGCCATGAGGCATGTCTTCCGAGCGAATGCTCGCCAGACGTGTCTCAAGGCTCTTGAAATACTCGAGAGTGGGAAATGGGTGCTCGGAAAAGATGACCTACCGAAGCCGAGGGTCAGGAAGACCATGCCAAACCAGATAGGGGGAAGGTATTGGCCAGTTTTCTTGATGAAGACACCAGTGGCGGCGGACATGAAGGAGAGGGAGAGGACAAAGGGGAACGTATAGACACCGGAGAGAATGGGAGAGGCCAGGTAGACGGACTGGAAGTAGAGGGGGAGGAAGTAGGCTCCGGCGATGAAGACGGTGCCGTGGCAGAAGCAGGAGAGGAGCGCGGCGACGTTGGAGCGGCGCTTGAAGAGGCGGAGGGGCATGACGGGGTAGCGGGCTAGTTTCCATTCGTTGACGAAGAACAAGCCGATGGTGACGAGGCCGAAGACGATGAGGCAAATAACAGTGGCGGATTTCCAGGGGTAGTTGACACCGCCGTATTCGAGGCCGAGAAGGAACATGACAGTCCCGCCAACTATTGTTATCGAACCGAGCCAGTCAATGGCTTTGAGACCTGCCAGTATTGGTGTTTTGGGCGTCTCAATGTCCAGAAAGAACATGATAATGAAAAATGCTATTCCATCAAATGGGACTTTGAAGCTTATGTTAGCAGTTGGCGTGGTGCTGCAGACCAGTGAGTGTGGGGCACTCACGATTGATGTAGAAACACCAGCGCCACGAAACCTTCTCCGTCTGCGCATTCTTTACGTCAGTATTGCCTTCTTTACTAGACTACCGTGCAAATATAGATCGTTGGGCTGGATGAAATTACTCACAAAGACACCACCCAACACAGGACCTACAGCACTGGCAATACCCCAGACCATGCCGATTATTCCAAAATACTTGCCTCGGTCTCTGCAGCGGGCGGTCAGCGTGTACTTCAGAGGTCAATCACGTGCAATCTTGGTTCTTACCTCATGCTGAACAGGTCACTGATGCAAATGTTTGACAAGATGATCAGCCCACCTCCTCCGATACCTTGGACAACTCTGCCACCAATAAGCATCTTGACATTAATGCTCAAGGCCGATATCAGGGATCCTCCCAAGAAAATGATGTTGGCGAGCAGCAGGACTGGCTTACGACCCCATATGTCACTGAATTTGCCCCATGTAGGGGTCGATGCTGCTGCAGATAGGAGGTATGCAGAGTTGATCCATGTGTAATCTGCTTCCGAAGACCTGAAGTGTGCGGTTATGGTGGGTACTGCTGTAGAGATGATCGTCTATGGCCTTATCAACATGCGCTCTGAACGCAAGGCATGATAATGGGTCTTACAGTGTCCAGTGCTGCAAGGAAGACCGCAATCTAGAGGCATGGTCAGCGCGACTCATACTAAAGCCAATGACACTAAGAGGCTTACACACAACGAACCCATGATCAAGACTACTTTGAGCTTGCTTCTCTGTGGTTCTTCAGGTTTCCCGTCCTTCTTCGGTTCTTCGCCAACGCCGTCCGACGAAAGGGCAGGTGACCCGGACATAGCACCATCTGTATTTTCATCATTACTCAATTTTGCCGCATGCTCATTGTCGTCCGCGCCCATGCCAGCCTCAGCAACAGCCTCGAGGCGAGACGCCTCTGAAGGTTCCTCGGCCGCGGTCGCCATAATGGAAGTAGGTGGCTCGTCCAATGTCGCAATTCGACTCGAAGGTCTCAAGCGCAAGACTGACTCCCCTGGACCGTTAATCCAGACTTTCACTTGGTGACGTGAGAATAAAACGATAGCGGTTCAAGTAGCTAAAATTGAGTAAGACCGAGTCAGTTGGAAAATGGAGCAAGCGCCATGCTAAAGTACATGCTTACAGGAGAATAAGACTGATTGAAGCCGACTGTAAAAAGAACGCTGCAATCGGAATAGCCAGGGAAAGAATGTTTGTCAATGAAGCAGCGGTAAGCATAGGAAGAAGAACGTCATTAACCTCCGAGACGTTGTCGAACAATGAGACGATTCGATGGCGAGACTGTTCGCCGGTTCGGTTACCGTCGCCCGCAATCTCCGTCATCGAGTCCAGATACCCGCCGCTAAAGTGCTTGTTTCCAACTGCCGATGCTTCTGCCGCGACTAGTCTCGAAGATGGACGCAGATGAGATAACAATCATACGAGAAGAGTTGGGAAAACCAAGCAATCCGAGAATGCTTCAGGTTCTGATACAATTGCTCATGTATATGTAAGCCCTAAGCGACTTGTGTTACAAGGCCGTCCAAGTAAAGAATAGAAGGTCTTCCAGCGAGCGTGAAGGGTATCTACCATTGACAAAGCACCAAATGCCGAACGCAGGCTTCACGCAATCTCCCACCAAGCTAACATCCCCAAATATATGACTCGAAGCAGTATGACAGAAGGCCACACATAATCGACAAGCTTTGACCGAATTACAGGAGGGCCGTGTCCTCGCGGAAATGATCACAATCCGTGATTCTGCTGAAGTTTTATCATGTTTTCACCCGCTTGAGATTGGAGCCTTCTTGCGAGTCGCCCTCGGGGCTCTTTCTTTTCTTGTCGCCTTCGTCCTCCCTTAGAAAACTAGGTCCATTGCCCATGACTGGAGTCTGAAAGTTAAGGGGGCTGGGCAGCATGTTACTGTCGCCCCCAGCACGGCCGAAGCCCCATTCTGGATAGAAAGAAGACGGTGACGGAAGCAAGCCGTCAGCTACAAATCGTGAGGGTAACGCGGATATTGGTGTTTCGATGTTGTTATTGGAACTGTAAGATTGGTTGTTGGTGTTTGTACTGTGACTGGGGGGATGCGGGCGAGCAAATGGATTGGGTGGACCTTGCGCGCCTGCGCTCAGAATAGCACTAGCACTGGGAGAAGGTGGAGGCAGAACCACTCCCGACGAGTGGCTTGCTTCTGTGCTTCCTTTCGCAGGTGTGTCTGCAACGGTACCGCCCGAATGCCGTGTTGACGATTCCGCCGATGCATCTCCATCGTCATCAGACTGCTCGCTGGGTATCTGGACCTTGAGTCTCGGTCGCTTTGCCCCCATCGGCGCGCTGTTCGTTCGTGACGGTGGTTGAAACTCGGTCACTTGGTTGACTCGTCCTGCTGGCAGTTTTTGTGACTTGGGAGGTGGCGGAGATGGTTCGGCTGGCTTCGATATAAGTTTTGTAGAATCGGTGAACCGTCGATTTGCCTTCTGGAGTTGCACACTGGTTATGTCGACAGATTGCGATCTGTTATCCTTCTCGACCTTGATATCCTTCTTGTCGCCTACTGACCAGTGCTGTGCGAGTAGAGAACGGCTATCATCGATAGGCGTGAAAATACTCCGTGATTTTGCAGGGATCGGTTTCGGTGCGCTCAGCTGATTGTCATTTTCCGGAATTCGGTTTCTCTGGGGTGGTGACGGTACAGGCTGTAGATGTTGCTGTGGTGGTTCTTGCTGAGGGAACGCCGGTGGCATGGATTGCCGCCTCTGTTCGGGGGCGTACGGCTGCTGAGCTTGAGCATTTTGTGGGTGTCGCTGAGGTGGGCCCGTGTATTGTTGACTCCCTGGCATTGCGTGAAACCGTTGATCTGATATTCCATGATGGGGCGCGGAGGGCATTCCCTGGGCAGCGTGGGGATTGTAGATGGATGGATTCGGCATATACGCGTAGCCATTTGGACCTTGTGGTGGTTGGCTTAGCTGCGAAGGGCCAAGGTTTGAACCTGGTCTGAGTATAGTGTTGCGAGAACTCGGCCTCGAACCGACTTGCATCTGAGCTTGAGGGGTTTGTTGGCGTTGATGGAATGGAACGCCATTCGACATGGGTGGTGAAGCAGAGGGCGCGTGCCTCATGTGCGCGTAACCAGCCACGTTCTGTATTTGCGACGGAAGCGTATGTTCTGACGGTACCTGATCATCCATAGGTGGTGTCCCCATCTCGTCATCCTCATCATCGTCTAAGCCGCCCCGACCGTTGAAGTCCGCCGGACCTTTATGCTCGTGAGCGGCGCCATACTAGACTATTATCAGCTACCACTGTTACTTTGCAGGGAGAACTGAACGCACGTATTGAAAGCGGCCAATTGTCTCGTTAATGTCGCCTGATGAATACTCGTAGAGTTTCTTGTTATGACCGAAGATGATGACAGCCACGTCAACGGAACAGAGGACGGAGAGCTCGTGAGCCTTTTTAAACAGACCGCCTTTGCGCTTCAAGAATGTTCTAAAGAATATGTAGGTCAGCGACAGAGATACATAATAGACCATAAAGTCGTCAGATAGGGCATTAAGGTCGTGATTTGGATGGCCAGAGTGGCGGCCTGCATGCCATATGCAGAGCTGGAACGACTTACACTGAGCGGTTGCGGTCGTCCTTGATCGCCTTGATCTCAATCTTACGTCGACCCATCGTGACGGTGCAGGGGCCAGAGGTGGATGCGTGATAAGCTGGAGAGCAACCTCAGGTAGGAAGTCGACTTGAGGAGTCGACGGCTATGTCTGTTTCAGGAAATTGGCGAAATCCAATGCACTCCGAAGGATCGCGACCGGTCTCGACACCACAATTCGGGGATTGGAACTTAGAGGTCGTGACAGAAAGGCCTACCATATAGGTCAATCCTGGCCTCTGAGCATGTGTGTTGATATTGAAGGTTCAAGTTTCTAATAATAAAGAGGTAGGCGAAACTGCCGACGAGTTCGACTTGGGCGGATCCTCCTTTGGCACGATCGAGTCACGTGTCTTCCATTTACACGAATGAACGTCGACCGATCGGCAGAAGTGCAGCAAATTGACCATTAGTCAATCCCTCGAGCCAGAAATAGATCTTTTTGTGGACTATTAGCCTGTGTTTCAGCGTTCCGCAAACGTAAAGAAGCCAATCGTAAGGGCGAAAATCGACAGTAAATACTAAATAGACTACTCTCGGCCAGGCTCCGTCCTCCTCTCACGGTCTACTTTGAGCCGCATGCTACTGTGCAAGTGTGGCGAGAGCACCCCAAAGTCAGCGTGTCCCGCGGATTGACGATCATCTATACCATCGAAGGATTCTATTTCTGACAATGGTGATCCCATTCGAGTCTGACTCTGATGCCACTTGCCCAACAGGTCACGGTGTCCGAGTCCCAATTCCTTGTCGCGATCGGCATGGGTTCTCACGTTTCAGATCAACGACTCTACGGTTTGAACGAACCAGGGAATGGAATTACCAGTAATCCATGGTTTTCATTGATAATATTGTCTCAAACGGCTTTACGGATGGTCCTTTCCTACAATATTACATATCAGAGCCAGACCTGATTTATTCTGATCGTGTCAGTGGTCAGAGTGTTACATGAATAACCAAGCTTAACAATGAAGCAGTATTCGAACTGCTCTGAACAGCTTCGTCTGTCTAGCTAAGCTCTAGCTTTTCTGAGCATCATGGCCCCAATTCTTTAGAGACTTGTAGCTTTTGCTGCTCGTGTCCTGCTTGGCTTTCTCCTCCTGCGCTAGATGGCGCTTGTTGTAGCTCACGACTTTGCGCATGTGCTGGATGTCGTCCTCGTCATACTTTTCGGGGTCCTTGTTGGGGTTCTTCTTCAGAATTTCAATGATCTTACGACCGCTACAAATTCTCATCAATAGGATAATCAATGAGCCAGCCACAACCCCGAGCGATTACCTTTCGTGCCCAACCGTCTCGCCAGAACCATCATCCTTGCTCCAGCCAGAGGATTCGGATGCCTCTTCTTTAAGCCACGTTTCCAGTTCTTCGGCTGTCATATTGACAAGCTCGTTGAATTCCCTAAGCTATCATGAACAACGTCATAATCTCCTTCAGACGATACAGCACAGCACTCACTCGATGACAGTGATGTTGTCTTTAACCATCTTGATGGATCAAAGAGTAAATGAGGACTCTGTAAATACACGCAGTTTGATGATTCGTATTATCTTCGATGGATCACTGAAGACGTATGTGTTGGGCTATATGATCTGGAGGTGAGCAAAGAATGATAAAGAGCATTGAATGAAGGGACAATGCAACTAGCCATGACATCATTATATAAGTCCAGGACCCTATCGTAGAGTACGTACTGACGATTTGGCTTCCATTATTTGGAGGCAAATCGCCAGCTTGCTCCCTATAGAATGTATACTTAATTTAGCTGTTTACGATGTACGCATTCGCAAAGCATCCAATTCAAACCCGCTTTGACCGCACTGTAGAGCCAGCCAGAGCGAGTTTAGGCAAAATCACTTCAAGTCACAAAGATCGAAAGACTTGGTCAACGTTTTGTGCAGGGGCTGCACCGGCGGAGGTATCCAACGTAATATCGTGTAGACCTTGAGGGCTTTCATCGAATTGCAAGGGCAACATAATTGGCTTGGCCGTGTTTAACTGTGGGGCAACCGGCCCCAGTAAAACGTACAACTCGTCTATGTTGAACTTGCAGGGTGGACATACTCCTAAGGACATTGCAGAGGTCAGCGCTCGAAAGAGTGCTGCGCTGTGTGGGGGCGACATGCTCATTTGGATGGTGAGAGGGATACCAAATCTTACAATTCTCTACGGTGCGCGCCTAGTCTGCCAAGAGATGCCACGGACCAATATGGTGGGGTTAGCTGCATGTCACGCTAGCGACGGTTCGGGCGCGTTACCCCTGTCAGGAAATTTATTGGGATTACCCTGAACCTCCTTTAAGTGCTGTCTAAATATTTACGACTCCCTCTCCAGAGATTGAGAGCCCGCTGCTACTGCTACATATCACAAGCTTCATGTCAGTCTCTTGAGTCTTAACGATTCCACGCTCATTGAGCCTCGTCATTCTCAAAGTTCAGACCTAGGACTGTCAATTTCAAAAACCCCACAAGTGATCTTCCGTGATCTGCGCTGCATTTGCTGGCACCCGTCTTCGATATTTATATCGCCTGCAGGGCAAGTCCGGTGTGGTGATTCACTGTTTTCTGAACCGTTCAGATTGGTCGTGGCGAACGCGAATTGATTGCGAAGACTTCGCACCTCATCTATGATCGAGCCTGGCAAGTGCTCCAGAGAACGTCAGATCCGGAGCGCTACTGAACCCATGCCCTGGACATTCGACTAATCCTGCGACCACTTTTGACTCTCCGTTGGAATCAAGATGCCATTCTTTTCGAAGGTATTCAGGAGCAAGGATGGCGGAGCCCTCAACGCGAAGACGAAGTCCAGAAAGCAATTCAACGAACCAAAGCTTGCACCAGTACCACCGCCAAAACCCAGGTGGGATGATGCATGGTCAAGAAAAGACGTAGAACCGGAGGAGATACAGGAGCTGCTCAGAGGGTGTACCGCTGAAATGAAATCAAGAGGTAGCAACCTCTCGTGGTTCAAGTCCGTCTGCTATCCGTTTAACTGATCTGTTCGTATCTTCAAGCTCTCGATATGCCGTTCATCCTCCTTCCTTTCCGACCTACTTCGGATCCGAGTGCGGCGCGCACCTTCATACGTAATTTCTTTGACCCCCACAATGGTGTTCAGCTCCGGGGCATTGATCTCACCCAGGAGCTGATGTTGACGGAGCCCACGGTGAGCCGAGAGACCGTTATTAGATGAGCAAGACTAAAACTCACAGGTCCTAAGTAGTGTCATGAAGTGGTGCTGGAGTCGCCTCGCTGGAGGTGTGGTCACATGGGAGGCTTATGAGCTTTTTCGCATCGGAGAGCAAGGTACGTACAGAAGCCCAGGCTTGACAACGAGCGCTCACACAGCTTCACAGACTCGAACATGGCGCGTCACGCTTTCGCTACCTTTATACCAATTAGTGTGGAATCCGACGCTCGGACGAAAATAATCTTCGACTTCTTCGATCTCATGGCTGCTATTGCCGCCCACGGTAAGACAAACGGCATGAGTGGGAGAAAGCTGTCGAGACTAGCCGGATGGTGGGCCTTTGAACACGTTGATGCAGGCAATGGGTTCGATGGAGGATACAAGTCATGGGCGAGGTTGGTTTTTGCTCTGGCGAAGAAGAGAGATATCGCTGACTTTTCAGTACTGCCGACGCGACAAGTCATCTGTTCTTCGCCTACCTGCGTTCTCTGTCACCCGATTCGATCCGAGGCGTGAATGGTATCTCAGCATTGCCACTGTCTCTGCAAAATTTGGTTCAGGCTACGGAATACCCACCGATGCAACCCTCACTAAACACGACGTCGAAGGTGGTAATGATCGTTGATTCCGTGTCCCCTACACCTTTCGCACTTCTACGTCGTGCGAAACACTTTGAATATCGAGACGATGACTATGCATTACAGCAATTTTCTGACTATGAAGACCCGGTGCAAGCATTGACAGATGAGTGCCGGCGTGTGCTTAAGAGCATCTCTTCGACAAACCAGTCCACGGTATCAACTTCCAAAACATCGACAAGTCGTCCAGATGCGTCGTGGTCACGCTTCGAGGACATTGGCTTTGGTGGGTTCGGTGATTACTCGGACAACGAGGATGAGGTCGATGGGTCCGCGTTCAGCAAGAGGACCAGGCCACATGGGATAAGATCAGTTCCACAGTCCAAGAATGATATGGGCCGTCCTGTGACACCCTCGTGGGCCGATTTCTTGTCCTCTGGCTTTGCCGATGAAGCCAATAGCCCAGGACCCAAACCGTTAGCTCTACCGTCAGATAAAATCTTGCCCCCCATTGATACGAAACGAGGACACAGCTCATCATCCAACCGACGTGGGCAGGAAGCTGAAGACCTGGAGCCTGGTGAGTTGGCCAGTATCAATGCGATCCACATAGAGGATGCATTCTGGTGGGTGTGGATTAGCAGTTTGGCTGGTGAGGAACCAACAGCACGGAAAGCCGTCTTTGGCCGTTGCGCGCTGATTGAGACTAACATTCGAGGCGGCACTTGGTTGGTCATCGAAGAGATGGTCAAAGGTGCTGCACCGGAGCCGGAGGTGGGAGCTTACATAGCGGAGAAGAAGAGCCGTTTTGGTTTCAGCAAGAAGAGCCGACAGAACCGGACGAAGACTGTAATCAAGACAACGCCCCACCCTAAAGCCGAGCCATACTCGAGGAGTGCTCAAGAATCGCCAATGAGCAAGACCAGCATTGGCCCAGACCAGCATGCACGGATCCAAGCAGCGGCGGCAGCATTAAAGCAGAAGGACGATGAGGCCGGGCTTAGTCCACGACGGGCCCGGCATCAAGATGCCATGTCTACAAAGACGAACAGTGTCTTCACGCTGCAACCAGTTATCATGAGCGAAGCAGCACCTGCAATGAAGTGGGCTAACACCTATGATAAGAACGTTATCCGTGCGGCATACTTGGGTAACAATTTTACTGGGAAGGGCTCTACTACAGACCTGGGAACCAGGCATCTTGCGAGCCCCAATGGATCTCTAACACCTATACCTCGGAAAGAGGTTCCGAGATCCCATTCCTATAATTTCCCAAACCCTGATGCGCCACAACAGACCGAGGCGGATCTCGGAAAAGAAGAAAGAGAGTTACCAGCTCTACCTCCCGAAACCCCGAAGGAGCAAACGCATTTAGTGAATGGCCAGCAGATGTCGACTGAGCCTCCGCCCTTGCCCGAGAACCTAGCCCCGCCGTTGCCTGTGCCTACAGATATTCATCCGTCAGAACGAGCGGTCAACGAGGCATCTGAGGTTCCCTTACCTACAGATATTCCTCGCCCGATAGAGAAAGATGTGCCCCTCGAAGATGAATTAACAACTAGCCCAACCTATGACTCGCAGGCTATTGGGACACCCGGCTCGTCGCCTGACAGTAACAAGAATAAGAAATTGCAGAAGAACGGTCGCAAGGGTTTCAAAGGGTTCTTCGGAAAGAAGGCCTTGCCGCTCACGCCTCAGCAGCCCGTGGATAGTGCTGCCGTTGCCGCTGCCCGTGCGGCTTACCCAGGACCCCAGATGAAAGCGAACTACACCGGCTCGCAGACGGATCTTGGTCGTCGTCTCTCTTTCATCGGAAGGAAGAAGTCTCCAGCCGTCAGTCCAATGCCTTCACCTGCGCCTCGTCCTATCAGAGATGAGCCCGAGCCCACCGCGATCCAGAATGATCCGCCGCAAGGTGGACCTCAAGCTCCTCATTATTACGGTGCTCAGGCTCCACAGCACTATGAGTCCCAAGGTAGCCTGGGTCGTGTGGATACCAGCGAGCAGCGCCAAGCAGATCGGGAATTCAACAAGTTTGACCAGGCGGAGCATCGGTTTAATCAAGGCCCAATGACTGATGAACCGGCGTTCGTTCCTGACGAGTCTCCACATCGTGCTGCTACTCCTGTAGAATCGAATGAACCGTCGCATGACAATAGCTCTGGATCCGAAGATGAGCACCCGCCATCGCCTGTAAAGGATCGTTGGGCGCAGATCCGAAAGAACGCGGCTGAGCGAGCAGCAAAGCATACCGAAAGTGTTTCACGAGTGCCGAGCGATGACCATTCGAGAATCAGCCATAGGGAGACTGATGGTGGAGAGAGCGACACAGGTGCCGAAGAGAGTAAGCTCTAGCCGTTCCGCATATTGAATAAAACTAACATGGTGCAGCTATCGAATCGCGAGTCGCTCGGATCAAGGCCCGTGTGGCAGAATTGACTGGGAATATGGAACCCAGTCATGCTTGAGTTTCTCCATGCCAATTCATTCACAGCTCTCCTTTGCTTTAACTTTTCTTTTCGATCAAGATACCCGGTGCTGTTCGTCCCTGCAGATTGATACCACCTTTTCGGAGCGATTTGCTATGTCTTCTCATGATACCAGCGAAGCGTTGAACATAATGCTCGAAGTTTACCCTTCACCCTTACATGGGTTAATGTAATTTGAGGTTGCCGTTTGCTGGGCGACGATGGCTTGAGGTTAGATAAACGGTTGCAGTATAGCTACATATCCAATTGCCAGGGCGCGCTTTTCCAGCGAGCCAGCATTCTTTGGCACTCCTGAAGAACATATGGACGAGATAATCTGGCTTGATCGATCGGTGATGACCCGTTGTTAGAGAGGTTGAACGTCGAAGCATATCGCATGATTTGGTACGAAAGCTGTAGAGCGATAAAGGTGAAGAGTTGACCATCCGTGCCTTGCTGTTGCGAGTAAAATGTACGTTACTGCAAGTGCTGGAACATTAGTTTGTGCAATCACAGTGGAGATGAGTCTCCGCTTTGTTTTCATTCACATTCTTAGGAGAAGATATGTTATATATCTTGGCAGATGATCCAGCCCGGCTATATCAATCGCCAGAGCGTGTGGCTCTTACTACAAGATATCTGAACCTCAAGGTCGCGCCCCACCTCAGGCTCTCCATTTTAAAGTTTGGGATCTGCCACTGCGAGGCAATCTCAATTCTACAGGCGTGAGAAAGATTCGGTGACTGGGATGCAAAAGTCCCAATTTTGCCCCAATTTCTTCGCGGTCGAGGCCGCTCTCTGTCTTGTGGTTCTGCTAGCACAACTAGCTATGCGTTCTTTGATCTGGACATGTTTTTCTTTCCCTGTATGTGTCAACCTTGGCTGCAATTTTATTAATAGCCACACCCAACGGCCCACAAGCAAGACGGCAATCCAGCTTTTCGACTTGATAGAGCTGCGACTCCGTGTTTGGAGGCGCTTGGGCGTCGGCTCAAGTAGAATCGGCCTGGGTAAGTCACTAATGAAAGGATGTCTGGTCTGTACGACAGGCGCAATGTTCCTCGCGAATTATCGAACCATGACCGTAACCTAATCCCATGGCAAAGCACTTCCCACTTGCTTTCATGGCTATATCCCTTTCTGAGCTCACAACACCATCACGTAGCTATCTTAGAGGCCCCGCCCAAATCTTGCACGTCGTTCGGCTGGCAATCATGGGAATGCAGATGCCGACAGACAGGGCAGTGAGCTAAGAATCTATGGCCCGCAAGACAGTGGTGCATACTCAAGGTAGTTCTTCATAGGGATGTACATACACGATCAAAGTATAGCAAGATGTATCTCTTGGGGTATGTGACACTTGTATGATTTTGCTTAATTATGCGGTCGATGCTGCTTGTGCACAAAGGGTGCCATAACTCCCAGATCGTTCTGCGTATGGTCACTGTTGCTCGAGAGAAAGAATTCCATGGATATCCGAGTAAGTCGGTATGTCTCTTGCATCGGATTATTCACTGTGAGAGAGGGAGACCGGACAGGAAAAGAAGCAATATCGTTGATGCCTCGCTTCTCAAAGGGAAGCCTTGACCGGGCAACATTTGACACGAATAAGAGGATCCGGGTGGAGTCGAATCGTCTTCTATGTTGGTTCTTCTTGCAGTGATCTGATCTTGTTCTAAATCTGATGGGTGTAGATGTTCTGCCGATGGGTTGTTGGCCTGCCCCTTTCTCTATCATATCCGAGATCTGCTTTTAGGGTAGTAGACTGAACCCCGCTATGTGTTCGAGTGAACAGCGGTGCAGATTTGCAATCTGATCTCCCACGGTGGTCTACTCTGTGGGCCCCTCTGCGTCTACTTCTTGCCGAAATAATTCATGAGATTGTTCTTCTGCGGCGTTGCAGTACTCTTCTTCGACTTAGCTGGACTTGCACCCTCGACAGGGTCAGGCTTTTCTCCGGTCTTCATCAAAGCCATCAGCTCTTCAAACTCAGCAGCCGGAATGATACCCCCGGAGGCTTCTTTGTGCCCTCTTGCAAAGCTTTGACCCATCCTGTGGACCAGATCGGTTGTGTCTAAGTCAGCCACAGCTTTCAAAGATTCGATAATGTTGACTGGTGGATCCTTGGAGCGAGCTGAGCGAGCAATACGGCAGGAAAAGTTGACCATGCCTGGAAGATAACCGCTATTAGCTACCATGACTATCTCGAGTGCCTTTGAGCTTAGATGGCCTGCCTAGAAAGCGTTAGACCCACAACGCGTATGAAGAAGAAATCTTACCCATCGAGTAGCGATGACGGGATGGACCTGAGCAGCGCTATGAATCCTCAGAACCGCGATCTTGCCGTCTTTGCTGAACTTGGGTGGCGCGTGAGTATGCTTCTCTACCTCGTCGTTGATCTCGGCGCGTGCTGATAGAAGTCTCGTGTTCGTCAGGAGCTCTTTCGGGCTCTTCGCTTTTAACAGCGCCTCCCATGCGCTAACAACGTCGAACTTCGAGGTTCGCCTAGCTGCACACTGTCAGCTGAACCAGCCCATTCGATTGTCGACGAGTGTCCTACGGGCATTGACGAGAGACACGGCATCGTTGATAGATTTCTTGGTGTGCAGCTTGAACGTTTCGCTCATGTCCGGGAAAGGCGGCTTCCACTTGAGTGTAGCTCCGAGGTCGCCGTGCGTGCCCATCGCACAAAGATAACCACACGAAGATGCGATGTCAGGATGTAGGACTTTGCAGATCTCGTATGTCAGCAGTGAGGCGGTTGCAACAGGAGGATAATGACAGGCTGAAACCACCTGCTCCTCCGTAAGCTACGACCATTGGTAGCAGATGCAACTCAAACCATAGCATTCTTGGGAAACTCGTCACTAAGATGGTGATCGATGATAAGAGACTGCACATCTGGCGAATCTACTACTGGCGATGACGCCACGCTCCCTTGATCGACGACAATGATATGCTTCGGATCCTTGGCTTGCATAGCTGCTCTTTCCTCTTCGGTGTGAATAGTGGCGCCTTTCTTGATCAAATGCACGTCTATCAGGGATGGTGATTTGCCCATCGCCGTGAGGGTTCTGTAGATGATGACACCTGCATCAAGTCCATCTGCATCTTTATCTGGAACAACCAGCGTCATGCCTGGAGAAGCAGCACTAGATATATGTTTCAGTAATAGAACATTCTTTGTTTGTCTATCTTCAACCGAACCATTGTCTTAGAAACGTCTTTGCATCCTCAATGGCTTTTGTGGGGGCAGGCCAGATAATAGAGCCATCTTCGCCTGATTTGGGAGGGATGTCGCAGTAGTCAGGCTCGGGCTCTCTCTGTTTCTTTGACTTAGGTGTCTTTGCAGACTCAGAAATGCTACGTTTCATCCTCCGACTACTATTTGCAAGCCCCCTAACCAGTGGCAATGTGGTGATGCAGCTCGCCTTTAGAGACCGGGTCAATGTCACATGACAATGAAGTAAAGACTTCATCCAATCACAAAGTGAAACACTTTTGAGGAAAAATCTTGTATAAAGCCCTTCCACGCCCAGCGACTTCTTCCTCCAGGTACATTATGCCAACTACTTCAACCTCTGATCCACTTGACCACATCTAGATCGAGAGATAAGCGCAAACCCACGCACGGACCAGATCCCCTTAGACTGTTTCATCAAGCGCGCCGCGCTCTTCCATAATGGAGACGACCCCTTTTAGGTGAGCTTGAGTCTAGAACCGCACACACGTTTCCCGTATTACATGTCAAGTATACTGATATTATATGATCATAGTTTTGCCGAAGAACCGATCATCGTACTCATTGTTGGTGATGCCAAAGCGACATTTCGTATCCACCGAAAGCTCATCTGCGATGCGTCAGCAATGTTTCGACCAGCCTTCTTAGGCAACGGCACCTTCACGGAGACAGAAGACCAATCGATGACCCTTCCGGAGGACGATGTTGAGACTGTTGCGAGATTCGTACAGTGGCTCTACGGACAGGACTATGAGCTCGCACCTAATACTGATGTGCCGAACACTGCGAAACGCTACATGCAACTCGCAGAACTTTACGTTCTCGCCGATAAGTACGACGTTACGCGCCTACACAACCAGATCATCGACAAGTTGTTCGAGATGAAGGCGAAAGCTATATCGCCGCCCAAGCTCCCATTGGTAATGTTCGTTTACCAGAACACCACCGCGGGTGCATCGTTCCGGAAGTTGCTTGTTGGTTATCATGTGTTTCATATCAACATGGACTGGTACTTGGAGGATCATTCAAAGATGCTTACCGCAATGCCGGAGTTCTCAGCGGACCTAGCACTGGCTTTCGCCAGACGCGCCGCCGGCAAATACGAGTCTCCTTTCCTTGATCCTAGTTCTGAGTTGCACGTAGCGTACAAAGCCAAGGATAAGAAGTCCTAAAGGTGAAGACGGTGATGAAAAGCGATGGGAAGAGCTGAGGCGGAACGGCTAGACTAGGAACATAATAGTTGAGGGCCGATGAAGTGTCTGGTACTAAACAATTCGTCTAGGCATGTGATTTGAATACGTATGTAAAATCAGGGGTGTTCGCCCTTGGTAATACTCTCTACTCCATCTCGAAGTGTGTATAGTCGGCTCTTGTTCTAATTTTCGCTGGTACTTTACGCTACGGAGTATCTCCTTTGGACGTGACAATTGCTGCTATGCTTCAGGGGTCTCCTCTACTAATTGTAAGAGCTGAACGATGAGAATCTTTGACGGTTGGCCTTCGATCTATCGTATGCACTGGTACAATGGTGCTCATTCCCTTAGCAAGTCCCTCATGATGTCTTGATTTCTTCTCCGTTGCTTGCGCTGCCTGGTCCTGGTGTTGGGAAATCTGACAAAGTATGCCGTGATATGTCGTAGCGTTCAACGGATTGCCTGTTGGACGATGGTTTCTCATTGGGCGATCCCATAACGTCAGTGCATTGTTGCAAAGCCTTGTCTCCTGGTCACTGAGAACAATGGAGGTTTATGTCACGGAAGGTGGCAGATGAAAGGGCTGTCTGTTCTTTCCTGAAATGCAGAATTTCCAAAGCTTGCCAACTGACAGATACCATTGTCATGAATAACTCTACTGCAAGATCTCAAGCAGACTCCTACTTATATTCCGCTTCGCCAATCCCGCCCCAACCCCTCCAGTTCCACACGAAGCAGCCCCATCACCCAACAATGCCTCTCTTCACCCCGCCACGGTGCCGCCATTTCCTCCATCGCCGAGACCCAGACACGCAGAGAACAAGAAACTTCCACAAAACACGAATCAGCTCAACCTGGAAATCCTACCGACCGCGCATTCAAAGCCGCTCAAGTCCTCCAGCGAACCTACCGCGGCCACCGCGAGCGCCGACAACTAGCGGGTCTCAGTCTCGACCCCTCGACGCGATGGACGGAAGCTATCAAGGAGGCACAATACCGCGAGCTCACCCGGCCTCGCCCTCGGTCTACGAACGGTGACTTGCAAAATGACGACAACAAACCCTCGGGAGCAATACAGAATTGGAGGCGCGTCAGCGTGCTGGCGGGGACGAGAAGGATGATGAGAATTCTACCTTTAGCGATGAGGGTCAGACGCAGGAGCAGAAATGAAGCGCGGCAGCGAAAGCGCCCACAACAGGGAGGCGAAGGGACACAGATGATAGACCTCTCGTATTTCCTAAAGATGGTAGACGAGCAGCACCGGTACGGGAGTAACCTGCGGAAATACCACGCCGAATGGAATGATAGGAGCACGCAGGAGAATTTCTTCTACTGGCTTGATTGTGGAGAGGGGAAGGATGTCAGTCTCGAGAACTGCCCTCGAAAGCGGCTTGATTCAATGCGGGTGCGGTATCTGAGTAGGGAAGAGCGGCTTAATTACTTAACCACGGTGGACGAGCAAGGACGGCTGTGCTGGAAGAAGAACGGGATCCGGATCGACACCAGCATCAAGTGGAAGGACTTGATCGCCGGTATTGTTCCAACTAACGATCCCACACCTGCCTCCCCATCAAATGGCGAAGTGGCACAATCACCAGCACCGCACACCAATTCCTCAAGTGGATCAGACGACGAGGCAGACTCCGACGCCTCCGCCGGCGCTCGCGAGCAGACAACTACCGAAGTCTCACGAGCAGATCCTCAACCGCCTCGTCCGCAAATCCTCCACCAAAAGCAAATGGATCTTCGTGGCCGACACCTCCTACAGCCTCTACGTCGGCATCAAGCAGTCCGGTGCCTTCCAGCATTCTTCCTTCTTGCACGGCTCTCGCATATCCTCCGCGGGACTCATCAAGATCAGGGACGGCAAGATCAAGCTCCTGCAGCCGCGCAGCGGACACTATCGTCCTCCGGCGAGCAACTTCTTGGCTTTCCTTAATGCGCTGCGCGCTCATGGTGTCGATGTGTCGGCGACGAGCGTCTCGAAGAGCTATGCTGCTTTGGTGGGTGTGGAAAGGTTTATGAAGGGGAAGAGCGCGTTGAAGGAGGCTAAGGCGGGGTTGGGAAGGGTGCTTACTCCGGAGGAAGAGGAGGAGGGTGGCGATGGTGGAGACGGAAAGGCACGAGCCTTGGAGAAAAGCGGGTTAGGGGCGAAGGTGATAGAGAAACTGAAGATTGGGGAGGCGAAAGCATGAGAGCGGTCGGAGATTAGCTTGCTGGGAACGTACCGTCCGAGAAGAGGATGCGTCTGTCTTCGGCAACGGCATGTCGGAATGACAGAGATACCCACGTCTTTTCGTCAAAGCGTTCAGAACCTGACAGTCTTGTGTAACATCCCGAGCACGGCAAGACGTCGTGCATATTGCCCTCGCCACCCAATGAAAAGGACGGAATGACGGAATGACGATGGTCAGAACGCCCAGTCAAAGCCATAGTTGAAGAGGCAAATCGTCGAAGCATCGGACGTACTCATTCAATGCAATTCGACCGGGAGACCAACAAAACCAGGTATGGAGAACTCTGAATTTCTCATTTTGACGAGCGCTGAGAATAGTGCGCTATCGTTGGGAATGGCATACGTTAGACTTGCTGCCCTTTTTGCTACTTCTCGAGCGGTACTTCCGCCTTTCCCATCCTCCCTCATGCCTTGCGTTGAAGATACAAAAATCGTAAATCATTCCATATGATGCACAAGTTGCTCGTATAACTCATTCGGTATCTTTCGTACACAGTTGACTGCCCCTTCGATCACTCTCTTCGCCTGCAGCTGCGGGAAATTTCGAAGCATATTGCCCGGACTAAATAAAGCAGTGTTAGCGCGACCAAACCTACCCGTGTGTGAAAGCGCTTTGGGTAGGGTCTCCTCACCTAGGGCTTGCCATCAGCCTTTCCTTCATCAACATCAACTGCGCACATATACAAAGCACGTTCAAATGCGGTCCATACGCGAATAGAAAGTCCCACAATTGCATGACCTCGGGTAACGGCGGTGTGCATGCGCACATGGTCAGAACAGATGCGAATGCATACACCTCAGCCTTCATGCCTTTACTGAGTAAATATGCCGAGAGCTTAGGATCGACGATTGCGAGACATTTATCGACGAGCGTGACGCCGCGGTGAACACCATCCATAGCGCCGCGGACATAGCCGGGACAGGCGACGGTGATGAACCGGTGGAAGGCGATGAAGGCTTCCGCTTCCGAACGGGCAGCGTACAAGAACGGCGCACAGAGTACATTCATTCCTTGGACATAAATGCCCGGCTCTGACCCGCCTGCTTCAGACCCTTCTGTAGCCGTTGTTGTAGATGCGTGCTGAGCATGTTTTACTACTGGTGATGCGTGCTGCAGCTCAGGGCTACCGAGCTCAGTAGCAGCATTGGTTATGCGATTGGTGTCGAGGTGGGCGTTTTTTGCGTCGTGCAATTTCCAGGCAAGGGCGTTCAATAGACGGATTAGAGAGGCTTCACTGACGCGACGTTTAAAGAGTGGATCGGTGGCTAATGTGCGGAAGGTGTCGTTTCGGATCTTGGCATAAGCTGGGGAAGGGCCACGGTGGATTAGTGAGAGGTAGGTTTCTGTGGAGAGGGTTGGGGCGTTGAGTAGAATGAGCCAGATGTAGATTCTTAGCTGTGACTAGAGGGAGTCAGCGCTGACTTGTTGCTAAAAGCCTTTTTGGCCCACCATGCCATCGTTATCCGCTTCCAGACCGTCCTCCAGAATCAGATGCCGTAATCGTCGCAGGCTGCCTTCAACATCACCCTTGGGTCCATGACTGATCAAGGCTTTCAATTGATCTTTCGGCGGTTGAAAATTGATCTGCCTCCTTGGGGGTGCAGCGCGTCTTGACATAGGCTCGAGGCTTGCAGTGCTGGGCGGTATTGCATCGCTGTTGGATCGCGTGCGGTGGTGGTTGGGCTTGTTTGGGGAATGTTGCGGGGGGATGGGCGGAACTTGCGGTATGCCTTGATTCTGAGTGGAGCTGGGGTTTCGCTGCTGCTGGCGTTGCTGCGAGATGAGAGATGGTGCATTGAGGGCGGAGTAATGGGACGACAGTTGATGCGCTGATTGCAACTTGCGTAAGGTGCGAGTACTTCGCGGTGAGGTCAACTGCTGGGGAGGGTTTCCGGCTGATGTTGAAGGAACGTGCTGAGCTGGAAAGCTCGTCATGGTTGGAGATCAATCGAGATGTCAACTGCTCATAGACCTACGGAGGACAGACGAAACGAACAGTGTGCACATTAATATCAACGCAATGAAGTACATGGTTAACGGATAACGATACACGCGCTTTCGCATCTTGATCTCACGCCAAAAATAGAGCTACGGGAGATCGCCATGATTTCATCGGCTTAGCCGCATTTTAGCCCAGATGATCGGGACTCTCAGCTTGTACCTGCTTTCATCCTGTGTAGAGTTCATTCGCACAAACACAACTCTGGCTGGACTGACTTATACATCTAAGCCTTTCCATCACAAGAAGCAATCATGGCTGGCAATCCGACTACCGCGCAAGATCAGCAGAAGGGACTGCCTGCTGATGGAGACGCAGATTCGAATGCGCCGGGTCAAGGTGATACGAAGAAACATTCCAGATCCTCCAATCCAGAGAAACAGATCACCAAGTCGAAAGCCAGCGATGGAAAGAAGTCCTCTGCAATTCCATCTAGGCGCAAAGCTAAAACCAGCAAGGAGCCCTCGAAGGCCCCTAGACGTTCCGCCCGAGGCGCGCCCAAGTCAAGCGTTGACCCAGCTAAGATGATCCAATTCCTCCTATCATCCGATTCAGTTGATCTCTGCCGACCTAAGGACGAGATTGAGGACCTCAGAAACCGTGGCGACATCAGGACATACTCCTCGTCGAGCTTCAGCCCTTTCGAGGAATTAATTTGCGCCGTCATACTTAGCCGTCCCATCAGTCATGCTCTGGGCTTGCGATCCATTCGCACGATCTTTAACAATCCATACAACTTCACGACTCCTAAAGCACTTCGAGAAGCAGGATCGGAAGGCCGCCGGGAAGCGCTAGACACGGCGAGAACACAGCACAGGCAGAAAACCGCTGATGAGCTAGGCCTTCTGGCAGATCAAGCAGTTGGGACCATTGGAGACGGCGAAGATGACGTCAGCCTAGAGAAAGTGAGGAGGGATGGGGACCGTGATCCCGAAAAGGTGACCAGGTTGACTATACTTGAGCCACATGACATGCTAACCCACAGGCAGGAGCGAGATATACTAAAAAAGAATATCAAAGGTCTGGGTAAGACAGGGCTTGAAATTTTCGGAAGGAGAATTCAAGGTGTATGGCCTGCATTTTACCCTTTCGTGGATTCCAGAACCTCGTCCGCTTTAGAGAAGTTAGGACTGCCTGGTAATGCGGAAGAACTAATGGAACTCATGGAAAAGGAATTGGACACCCTTGACGTCAAAGACGTGGAGGCCAAAGATGATGAAGAAAAGAAGAGGAAAGTCTTCGTTCGTATCTTGGAACGAGCGGTTGGTGCAGACCTTGAGGGTAACGCAGAGACCGTCAAGTCGAAAGTCGCCTGAGTGCCGGCAAGTAACATTGGTCTCAAAGCTACTCCGTATGTATACCTTGATTACCACGGGAGTAGCGTACATTGAACGTGGACGGGTGCCTTGAATCTTTAGCTTTCTACCGATGGTAGAAGGGCCCAGGACCCTACAAATAACCCTAAACACTAGTGACGCTTGTTCAATCGAGCATCAGCAAAGCTGAGGGAGTGTCAATGGGCAGCAAGTCCCCCAGCATCAGCATTGATCCAAAAGGCTGGTCCTCTCACCCAGTCCACTTGAAATGGAGTCTACTGCCGTCACTCGGATTTTCCGACACCTATTCTCGCACCGGACATGTTCTAGACTGCGCTTTCATTCAGCCTTTCAACGCACAGTTACGAAGAGGATCTACCTCAAGCGTTCGACTGAACAATTCTACGAGGACGGAGGACGGCAAGAGAGTCATTGGCAACAGAGATCGGACTTTTTCCCCGAGGATCGAGTGAAAGAATTCGCGCAATATCCCCGGGTCGATGCGGACGGATTGAGGAGTCGCAAAGAGCCGCCGAGACGGGTGAAGATGCTCATGAGGGATTTCATTGAGGGTGCGTTGGCTAGCGGGGTAGACATTGCCGACTTGGGACTGATCAGTACCGTGTAGACAGTCTTTACAATCCCAACTACGGCTACTTTCCGAAGCATGCAGTCATCTTCACTCCAGGCGAACCTTTCGATTTCCCTGCTTTACCCAACGAAGCGGCATTCCACAAGTTGCTCGGAGAGCGATATACAGATTTTGAAGACGCTTTAGATGACCAGTCACCAAGTGAAACACGCCAGTTATGGCACACACCCACCGAGCTCTTCCGACCCTACTATGGCGAAGCTATCGCTCGATACATGGTCACGAATTACAAACTCACACACCATCCCTACCATGACCTGATAATATACGAAATGGGGGCTGGGAACGGGACGCTGATGCTTAACGTATTGGACTACATCCGAGATGTACACCCGAACGTCTATGAGCGCACCAAATTCAAGATAATAGAGATATCGCCGGCATTGGCCACCCTCCAAACGGAGCAGCTCGCTCGTACAGCATCATCCCGCGACCATACCGAACATGTTGAGATCATAAACCGTTCGATATTCAACTGGGATAGCTACGTCTCCGCTCCCTGCTATTTCCTTTCCCTTGAAGTCTTCGACAATTTCGCCCATGACAGTATCCGATACGATCCTTTCTCCGAACAACCTCTTCAAGGGTCCGTATTGATCGATAGTGCTGGGGATTTTTTCGAGTTCTACACCAGGGAGATCGATCCTGTAGCCTCCCGCTTCCTCAATGTCCGGCATGCGGCCTGTACTCGCCCCTTTACCCACCCGCTCAGTTCTTCGAGAATCTTCCGCAACATAAAAGCCCGCTTACCATTCGCAGCAAACTTGACTGTCCCAGAATACATACCAACGCGATTAATGCAATTCTTCGACATACTGAGAGAGTACTTCCCTCATCACCAGCTTCTAGCGAGTGACTTCAACGCCCTACCAGACACGGTTAAGGGGATGAATGCTCCTGTCGTTCAGACGCGATATCAACGGCGCACTGTCCCCGTCAGCACGCCTTTGGTTCAACAGGGCTACTTCGACATCCTGTTCCCAACCAACTTCACCGTAATAGAAGACGTCTATCGAGCCATGACAGGTAAGCTGTCGCGAGTCTCCAGCCACCAAGAATTCCTGCGTCGTTGGAGCGACGTCGAGGAGAGCCAAACTCGCGATGGGGAAAGTCCGATGTTAAGTTGGTACAAAAATGCGAGCGTTCTGATAACGGTGTAGGATGGAATGGTCAGGATCCGAGAAATATACAAAGATCAACGCGTATTAGCACTCGCGACGCGAATCCCCAGGTCCATGCTGTCCACTACAGAAGCTGTCAAATCATCATATCGTCAAGTCGTCACATGGTGAACCCGTTGATTCATCAATTCGCCATATCGCTAAAGCGACGACTTGTCCAGCGGTTGAGTCGCACATTCATTTAACCCACCACAGCCTTTCTTGGCCATTTTGCGATCGTAGAAACGAACTGTTAGATCGTTCCGTTACAATCCGCCATCAATGACTGCACGCACAATCTCCTCGCCTACCCAAGCTCTTTCCACACTCGTTCGGTATTCCCCACAGAACCCCCCAGCGGAACGGGCCTACAGCGGCCCGTTCCGCTCTTGTTTCCCAGACTCCCGGGTCCACCTTCCACAACCCCCACCATCTCCATCCACAAACCCCACACTCTTCAAACGCACCCAGCATGCCCTCCCTCCTCTCCCGCTTCCGCCGCCCCCACCTCACCCTCCCCTCCTACCTCACCCTCCCCACCGTCTTCCTCACGGGCATCCTCCTGACCCTCTCCCTCCCCTCCCTAACCCCCTACTTCCGGCCCTACCTCCCCTTCCTCTACCGCAGCTGGCGCGCCCGCCCCAGCGATCGGAATGCCGTTGCTGGAGCGGGGCTGCGCAGGGGGATCGAGATGGTCGACACGGAGTCAGAACCCGAAATGCAAAAAGTAGTGGAGGGTGCAGGCGAGGAGAGGCAGGGAAAGGGGGATGTGGAGGGGAGGGAAACGATTGGGGAGGGACTGGAGAGCTGTGTGGGACACACGCCGCTGTTTCGGATCAGGAGTTTGAGTGAGGAGACGGGGTGCGAGATTTTGGGGAAGGCGGAGTTCATGAATGGGGGAGGGGGGAGTCCGAAGGATAGGGTGGCGTTGAGTATGATTAGGACGGTACGTTGCTGTTTATATTGGGGAAGGCATGGGGTGCAAAGAAGATGATGTGTTTGGAAGGGGAAGTGAATGAGGAGCTAACAGGGCATACGAGGCAGGCAGAGCAGCAAGGGCTTCTGACTCCGAATGCAGGGGATGTGATATATGAAGGCACGGTTGGGTCGACGGGGATATCGCTGGCGACGGTTTGCAGGGCTAGAGGCTATACGGCTTATATGTGATTCCCTCCTTCAGGGTCCTAAAGACCATCCTGTACTGATGACAGGGCCAGCTGCATGCCCTCCGACGTATCTCTCGAGAAGTCCTCCCTCCTTCGCAAACTGGGCGCCATAGTCGAGCGTGTCCCTCCAGCGCCAATCATAGATCCTATGCACTTCGTCAACCGTGCGCGCTCGCTTGCTGCGGAACATACGGCCGACCCTGCGAAGCCCGGAAGAGGCTACTTCGCCGATCAATTCGAGAATGAGGCGAATTGGCTGGCGCACTTCGACGGGACGGGGCCGGAGGTTTATAACCAATGCGGAGAGCGATTGGACGCCTTCGTTGCGGGTGCGGGCACTGGAGGCACGATCGCTGGGGTGGCTAGATATCTGAAGCCTAGGTTGCCGGACGTCCAGATCGTACTTGCTGATCCTCAGGGTAGTGGGTTGTATAATCGGATCAAGTATGGGGTGATGTTCAACACGAAAGAGAAGGAGGGGACCAGGAGACGACAGCAGGTGGATTCGATTGTCGAGGGTGTAGGCATCAATCGCGTGACTGCCAATTTCGAGGCGGGTAGGGAACTGATCGATGACGCTATCAAGGTCACTGATGAGCAGGCATTATCGATGGCGAGATGGCTAGTCGAGAAGGATGGGCTCTTTGTGGGGAGTAGCAGCTGCGTCAACTGTGAGTGTTCAATGCTTTGCTAGTAGTAATAATTGACATGTCAACTGACAAAGCCCTAGGCGTCGCTGCGGTCAGAGTTGCCAAACGCATGGGCCCAGGGCATAGGATCATCACCATACTTTGTGATTCAGGTTCGAGATATCTCTCCAGGTTTTGGGCAGAGGCGGGAGACGTTGGTGGCCAAACCGACAGCAAATTAGAAGACATTATCAAGCTTGACGACTGAACACGAGTCAACACATGACAGCACGATCATTCGTGGCTTAAGACTGCTCAAGAGGACGACTGAAGTATGATCCTCGTGGTGGAAAGGGTGGACCATCTGCCCTATAACAAGCCCGTTCAAGCCCAAAACATCCTTACCAGTTGGACGTACTTCTGCGGCTGCTACCACACAGCTTTTTCGCTGATGCTTGAAGAGTCCCAATGGTCTTGACGGGCGTAGCTAGCTCGTCTTCGCTGGTGTCTTCAGTCACTACAGGCTTGGGGGTAGTCGTCGCTTTGCCAAGGGGGCCTGGTTGCTTGTATTTTTTGAATGGCAGAGGAGTGGCAGCTGAGAGCCCAGTGCGGGTCCGGTATGAAGGTGCTGAAGCTCGTTCATGGGGAGGGCTCAGACCTAACTCGCAGCTATCCGAGAGCTCACCATTGTCCTCAAGCGGGTTCTTGTGAGCAGGGGTGTTGTTGAGGGCTTTGTAGTTCTTGACTTGAGGACTGGTAGTCCTTGGTGTAGCAGTCTCTCGAGGCTTCATCGTTTTCATGGTAGAGACTACGGGGTTGGTATGAGAGCATGTGGGAACCGGCGATGACTTTGTAAGATGGATAGTGGAGAGTTTCTTGGCGAGAGGATAATCACCTAGCTCATCGTCAAAATCCAAGGTGGCATCTAGCCGTTTTTCGGACGAGACTGGTTTAGAATTTGATGACATAAGAGTCTTCGACTGCGTGTTGATTGGAAGCTTCGAGGGCAACTTCGAGTGTCCTGGTATCCCGCGTGCTATTGACGATGATTCGTAATTCCTCATCTTGTCGGAGGGAGAGTGGTCGTGCAACATGATTCCCTTTTCGGATTCCGTAGACGCCGTGGGTTCTACATCATTACCACCATTCAGGTAAGGATGACGCTCACCGCAGCGCAGGGCCTTTGACCAGTGGAATGCGATTGATTTCCTCCTTCTTCCAGTGAAGTATGGTTCCATTTCTCTGTACTTTAATTGTGTTGTTGCTTTCAGCTTTATCAAAAGCTCATTCTCTTCTTGTGACCAGAGCGTGGGACGGATTCGTGACGGTACGTAAGACATGTTATTTTCATGCTGGTTTGTATCTAACCCAAAAGTTGGCCGTTGCAAGTGTACTAATGGCTCGCGTCTAGGTGGAGGTCTGCGGCGCTGCGTTGCTGGCCCATCACGTCTTGGCCGACCGCGGCCCGCCATGGGAGCCCATAGAGAGCCCACAGGCGGCGACGGAGACCGCCCTCCTTCAAACTCATCGGCGCTGGTCGATGGTAATTCCGGGTGAACAAAGCTCATCAATCGATCTTCAGGTAATGGCGGAGCTTGCCAAGCTGACTCTAGCGCCGGTCTGTCCAGTCTCGTAGCTTGGTAAAGGCCTTCGGTGTTATTATCGGCTTTGTTGCTCTGGACGTGGTATCCGTTCGCCGGTGACGAGTATTGTAATTGTCCATGACCTCGTCTATCTGTTCTACCAGGTTGAGACTCTTGCTCGCCATGTCTAGGTGTAAGCCCGTCAGACGAGTATTGTTGGAAAGGCTTTGTAAAGTCGGCTGTTGTTTCGCTCCGTAGATGAACAGAATTTGTCATAGCCTGTGTGGTGCTATCAAACACGGAGAAGGCGGCGATGTCCTCCTCCTCGCCATTTATCCAGTCCGTACCTTGCGAACCAAGATCATCCGCTGTATTCCAAACATCCGGCTGCTGATGGCTCGCAGATATAGGGTCTTGGCCGAGATCGAATTCATCAACCATTGCAGCCAGATGACCATTGTTCACGACAATCTCTCCTGTTTCAAGGTCAATCTCATCCGCCGTCTCAGAAAAGTCCTTTTCGTATTTTTGGAAGATCTCCTCGAACCTGGACTTGAGATGAAGGTCATGGCGTGCCCGTCTATGATTGAGCTCCACGTCTGAGCTTTCGTAATGAAGACGAAGCCTTTTATATGGCCGGTCGATGTTGGAAAGCTCATCCATGCTTGAAAACAAGGAGTGTGCAAAACGAGCTAGCCGATTTGTGATGAAGCGACCGTCATGTTTACGAAGCCTACGGTTGTGACGGCGTCGCGTTTCCGCGCCCCTGCGCGCTTATCGATAATAGCACGCTAGACCCGAATGAGGCCTCATTATCCAATGCCGTTCCTGCGGCTGATCAATCTCGCGCAAACAACCAGCGATGTTTCCCTCAGATCGACTTTCTATCCTCAAATACTCATAATGCGAGATACGAGGCCATGAATTGTCAGAAGTGCCGAACGCCCCTCAAGCTTGACAGCTCGCTGCAAGAGCTGAACCCAGCGGCTTTTGATCTGCTTGTAGGTCCGTCAATACCTCTTGACCCCAGAATCAAGCCTAAGTCTTTCCAGCCTCCACAGGACAGTCCGTCGACCATGACACAAAATCCACCCGACTACCCTATCCTCAAGACCGAAAGGACATCTACAATCGCGCATCCCAAAATGCCTCCTCTCCTACATTCAAGCGGGTCATCCCCCAGGCTCGGCATGGCCTCAGCGTCCAGCCTGCCATGGCAGCCTCTACCAAAGCCGGACTGAAAGACAATCCAGCCATGTCATTTGTTATGCTCACAGATTCCCAAGTCGGTCCTGCGCAGCCTAACCTAAACGGGCAGCCTACGTCGCAAAGGCCCAAGGTTAAAGGCCAATCCTCTACCGCCCCAGAATCCTCACCCAGCCCGGACAAATTCTCACACCGAGTCGAAACCGCTAGCCGCCTCTTCGAGATAGTCTCTGCTCGCTCAGACATCGATCACCCCATCTGTACCGAGTGCACAGATCTCCTCCTCGCGGCTCTCTCTGGCCGCCTCTCCTCAGCCACAAAGGAGCGTGACGCATACATATCCTTTCTTAAGACCCTCAAAAACAACGCCCCCAGCCCCGCCGACCTCTCTAAAGCCCAAGCCACCCTCAGATCTGCCCAAGAGGCCGAAGCAAAAGCCTTCCGTGAGCTCGTATCCCTTGAAGATGAGAAAAGCAGCCTCGACGCCGAGATCGCCGAGTTGGAAGCCGAGTCTCTGGCTCTGGACGCAGAAGAGCAACAATTTTGGCGGTCCCGCAACGCTTTCGCTCTAAAGCTCTCGGAATTCCAAAATCAGCGCGATGCGCTCAACGCGGCCTATGATCACGACACGCAGCAGCTGGAACGGCTACAGCGCACCAATGTATACAACGACACCTTCTGCATCGGGCACGACGGCTTCTTCGGCACCATCAACGGCCTGAGGCTCGGCCGTCTGCCCCCGCCACAGAACGTCGACTGGAGCGAGATCAACGCTGCCTGGGGCAACGCAGCACTGCTACTAGCCACAGTAGCCGACAAACTAGGCTTCACCTTCCGCGGCTACCGCATAAAGCCCATGGGAAGCACCTCCAGGATTGAGAAAATCGAGTATCCTCCCTCATCCACCACTTCAGCATCGCCGCGCCCGACCTCCACCTCAGCGCCCAGGGATCCCCAACCGAAAACCACGCCCCTCGACCTCTTCTCCTCCGGCGACCTCCCCATGGGCCGGATAATCCTCCACCGCCGCATCGACGCCGGCATGGTCGCCTTCCTCGAATGCCTCCGCCAGCTCGGCGAGTTCGTCCACTCCCCCAATCCCACATCGCCGCCTACAAACCACCGCCCATCAGTCCGCTCTCCCGGCAAAGCGCATGATGGTGGAGGGGAGGACAGCGGTGCGGGCTCGGCATTGCCGTATAAGATCCACAAGGACAAGATCGATGATGTGAGCATCAAGCTGGGGAATAGCACGGATGAGGCCTGGACAAGGGCGTGCAAGTATGCGCTTACGTGCTGTAAGTTTTTGCTGGCGCATGCGAGTAATACGGGGGGTGGGGGCCGCAGGGGCGCTGGCTGAGGGGAGTGTGGAGGGGGTTTGGCATGATAGAGGCCAGTGCGAGCAGTCTGTGGTCAGCGGGATATTCGAGTTCATGCACCTGGTGGGCCTCTTGCGATACAAGCTCTGCATTAGGGTGGAACATGGCGTGATGGGTGACTTTAGCCATGGTGTACAGGAACACACAAAGAGTGAGAATAAGCTCAAGTGCAAGTTGAACGAACCTCGAATAGGATTTGTACCAATATCTCATGAAGCTGCCTTATCAAACTATAGACTTGGCCTGACATGCTGAGTAACGATATAGCATGACCTCCATCTCATACCCAAACCCGTCTCAATCAGACATCCCATTTTTGGGCGCCCCCATCCAACGCGCTAAAGCTACAAACGCCTATGATCCCGAATATTATATCCCCCTCCCCCTATATCTCATGAATGGAACCCACCCCTCTGCAAGCTCTCCACCCCGCCCACCTCTCCCTTCCCATCCACCACCAGCCCCTTCTTCCCCACCGGCACCGGCACAGGAACCTTCGCTCCCTCAACCTTCAGCGAATTCGCTCTGCTCCCCTCCCCACCACCACTCCCCGTCCCACTCATCGTACTCGCCCTGCTCTCTCCCTTCTCCGTGATCTGCGGTCTTCTCTGCACGATCTCGAGGTATACACCCGGTAGATAGCCCATCCTCCCATCGCGGGCTCTGCACCGCCACCACTCGCTCGGCTGGCCTATGGGATCTGTCTTGCTGATGACGGCGACAAGATCGCCTTTTTGGACACTGAGGTCAATGGCTTCGCTTCCTGGGGGCAGAGGTGAGGATGTAGGAGGGTAATCGTATAACACGCGGCAGAAGTCGAGTTTCGAAGGGTCAAGCGGTTGCTGGGGTTCTTGATCCGGTAAGGGCTGGCCATCTGGTCCTAGTACTGGCCCTAGCTGCTGGTGCTGCGCTTGCTGCTCCTGTGCGCTTTTGGCGAGGGAGCGGATGAGCTTGCCCATGAGGTAGGGGAGGCCGAAGACGGCGAGGAGGAAGATAAAGAAGGGTCTGCGGGAGGGGGTTGTGGGCGCGCTGGGGTGGTTTGAGGGGGTGAGACCTTGGAAGGAGGCGAACGCGGAGGGGGTGAGGGAGGTGGCATCGACGGGAGGAGGGCGGCCGGTGATTTTGGCGAGGAGGGTGCGGAGGTAGCGAAGGAGGGTAAAGATGCCGAGGATGGAGCCGAGGGTGGTGCGGAGGTTGGAGAACTGTTCAGCCACGGAGACCATTGCTGCGAGGGGTTCGGCGTCAGTAAGTGCCCCGGTGGTAAAGGGGTGGAGAGGGAAGGGTGGGACGTACCGAAAAAACTTGAGTGAGTAGCCATGTATGTACTCTCGAGCATCTGCGCAAAGCCTCCGAATGCACCCACCAGGCTTTCTATCATTTGGAACGTAGCTTGTGTACTAGAGTTCAGACTGTTCGTGAGACTGTTCGGATCGTTGGGGTCTCCGTTCATGCCTGGCTGTCCCATGCCGCCGTACATGCCACCCATGCCGCCCATACCGCCCATACCGCCCATGCCTCCATACATAGATCCGTAGCCGCCGCCGAACATGGAGTTGCCCATCCCACCCAAGCGTGAATAAGGCGAGGAGTAGGGGGAGGAACCGTAGCCGTAGCCGCTGTTATAAGGAGAGGTACCATAGCCGGGTCTGTTGTATGGTGTGTAGTTTGAGGCGGTGCGATTGACGACGGAGTTGAGGGTTGAGGGTTTCGAAGGGAGGGGTGGGGGTCCTGATGTAGAGGTTGCGGGTGTCGTGGACGCGGTGGGGTTTGAGAAAGGTATGGATGCGCTGGCTGGCGAAGGTGCGAGGGCTGCAGAGTTGGGATTTAGCGATCGAGACACGCTGAGGACCGCTGAAGGCATACTGAAGTCTGCGTTGTGCGTTGACTTACCAGTTGGTGTCCCTCGTTCCCAAGGCTTTGGCGGAGAGGGCGCCGCCATGGTCATTGTGCTCCTCTCTCGACCACTTCCACTTCTCTAGCCTATCCGTGGACTTTCCCTCTTACAGCTTCGAGCCAGCAGCTCACATGCTATCCTCTGATGGACCTGCAATGTTTCCGACGTGCCGGAGATGGCTAGCGAGAAAAATTGACGTGCGGGGAGACTTGACGCAGGTTTGGGGGTTTTCCGAGGGCGTAGCCGGGCAACAGAAGGGTGATTGAAATACTCTTCTGGTTTCCTTCTCTGTTCCTCGGTCTGCAAATCGCTGGTCACTGGTTGATGCTGAGTTTAACTCATGCTGGCTCTAGAAGGTGGCTGGCCTGTGCTTGTCAAACTGCGGGAAAGCAAAGTCGAACCTCGGCAACGGAGATGGTCACTTTCTCAGATGCGCTTCCGACGTGATGAAGTCGATACTTTTCCATGGCACATAGATGCTATTGAAACTGTCAAACCGCTTCTTGATATTGCTCGCTTGTTCTTATTGCCCAAGTGAGTAAATGGGGGGCTTTGTCCTAAGCTCAAGAATACCACTCGTGCTTTGCGATACGTTTTATTGACATTGGTCTGTGATATCCACTCAGGCCAATGTCGCGAGGGAATTACGATGCTGAGTGGAAAGGTAACCAGCTGCATTTTAATCGAATAGAACGGCGAACATACGAGAAGACGTCTTGTAGAAATGGTCATCAAACCCAACTTCCACCTATCGTCAACACGGGAACTCGTCTTTCAAGTCACGGGAAAACACTTCATATTGCATGTAAAAACCATCTGAAAGTCTCTCTCTGCTATACAGGATAAGTATCCTGAGGAACTCTCAATCTTCTAATCCTCGATTTCTTCCCCAATCACCCAACAAGCCTAAAAAGGCTTTTCATCTTTCCTTCTACGCCGCTGATGAAATGGTGGACATAAGCTGCTGTCAAGACCTTCTCAAAAGACACAGTTTCATCCAGAATCTGGATCGTGACCGTTTCATTAGCTCCAGTAAACACGATCGCCGCTTTCACGGTTTGCTCGACTGGCCGCTGGAAATAGTCCGAAGAGCCGCCAGCGGGTAGCATGTGAAGCGTTGATTTGCATCGGTGGTTGCCACTGTCCAGGACTTCGAAGACGTCGAATTCACCGCATCCTGAGGTCCAGCAAGAACATGCTGGATTCGTGCCGTACTGAGAGGTGAGTGGAATCTGGGCGTTCATCAGCCAAATGGCAGGCATATCTGAATTGAATCCAGTTTTTCCGGTAGCTGGCATGGTGAAGGAGATCAGAAATATCTTATGATCGCCTCCGAAACCATGGTAAGCCAGCCCCCCGGGTCTAGTATAGCCGCAGGATCCATCAACGCAAGTACGGTTTGACAGGATCACGACTTCGGTATCCTCTTGGAGCATACTGTTAGCCAGTACTTGAGATGTGCTAACGCCAAATTTCGCATCTTTGGAGGCAAACGAAAGTGAAGCTCCGAATCTATCTGACTAGTCAATTCTATACCGAAAAACGCTTTGACGTGCTTACGCAGGGATGTTATCAGCCTGTCCGAAATGGTTTAAGAATGTCAGACCTTCCGAAACACCTTCTCCGGCGTCTTAATACGCCTGACGGGTCCAGCTACCAGTATTAGGGCTAGCATCCAGCTGGGCAGACGTAGAAACGGCATTCCGTGAACACGTAGCCGAAGGCAGGCTTAAATGCGGAGTTGGAGCGGTACTGGACGAAAGCGTGCTCGCCGAAGACGGGAGATTGACACTGAGCGCCATGGCTGTGGCCTGCGAAGTATTGCTATCACCTTTTACCGGATTGCCAGGCGAAACAAGTTGGGCAGATGGTCCAGCATACTCGTTGACCCATTGAACGACCTGGCCATCGATAGTGGCAGTCACAACATCTCCGACTGCGCGTTCGGCATGCTTGTGCAGACGGGAGTGTGCTGCATGGACGGAAGAACCGTGGTGGTTTGCATGATGCTCAGCTTCATGCAAGGTATCCTCATTCGAACGCTTGGCCACAGCAGAGCTAGGGATATACACAGCAAGTTCCTTGAGCCAGGTGGGACCGCGGATGTGGATCGACAGCTGTGGTTACCACAGTCAGTATCGTTACCTGGAGCCGGTGGTGGGTTGAGGTACGTACCTCCTCGTTCAAAGGCGCCAAGGACCCGCTGTAGCTGTACTTCTCGGTCTCGCACTGTCCGGTGGCGGCATTCATCTTGGTCACTTGGTTGTAGAAGCCTGTGCCAGGGAAGTTGGTATAGCTAATGGAGTCCACAGCAGCACAGTACCAATTGCCTCTACACGTTTCGGGGTCAGCTTTGCGTCTTTGAGTCAGGGGAGTGCGTTGAGAGGAGCATTGTTGGAGAAAATACTGATCAGACATAGAGCTTGCGGCATGCTCAGATGGGCGATGATGTGCTTGATATTCTGCTTACTTGATTTCCGTGGCCGTCCCTACAGCGCATTGTTGCCCACCTACCCCCTGAACAAGAAGCGTTGTTGCCGCACAGGCAGCGACGAGAGGGATCCGCATCATGCAATTGATGCCTATCAGATAACAACAATGGGTAATGCTATTACGCTAATACGCTGACACGCCGGTAAGTGGTAATGGTAGGCAATTGCGTTGGGTTGATATTCAGTACGCAGTAAGTGTAAAAGTGTTGATCGTGAAGAAGTGGTTGTCAGTCATGTTTACGAAAAGCGGTCTTTAATCTGGACGTCTTAGTGTCCTCTGTGAAAGAGCCTACTTTGCTGCATGCATGATGCGCTCTTCTGAATTCTCAGCAGCGTGCTGCTTCTTGCTATGGTCGTGGACGGGCGATTCGGGAGGTCACAGTGTTATCTGCAGCATGGGATGGTATCGGGCATAAAGGAAAACGCAAAAGAGATACCATACCATACGTCCTGCTTGCACTGCAAAGCAATTTCCATATCAAGATAGCTTGACGCTTCTTTTTCTTCTATCAGGGTACCAGCATACCACAAAAGAATCCCCACATTCACAGCCCGCAAGGAGAGTTCTTCACAAAGAAGAAGCACCTACAGTCACATGCAGAGGGCCGAACATCCTTGAGAGAGACAGCAATATTTATTTAACAACGCTCACCAAACCTCGGCTAGAGGAATATACAGAGTTGCGCCAGCGCTACGTAGACCAGTCGTTCCTTGAGAACATATCGCATCTCTGATATCCAATAGCTTTCCTCCCCTTTAGTGTAACATGGCAAAGCAAAAGTTGATATACATGAATGGTTTTTGCGGGCATATCCATTAGATGCTTCTCGAGAAGTAGTCAAACCCGAGTTTCCACATGTGCCTCATGCCAGTGTGGAGCTACAGTTTCGTGGTCAGTATGAGCGTTCGCGGTCTGTAGACGAAGGCTTACCTTCAACATGTCGATTACATTACGCTCCCATTGTCGTGTAGAAATGGGCAGGCCCTGGTACGAGCGAGCCACCGGCGTTGGTCTGAGCAGCGGAGGTGAAGCTGTTGGATTGCTGGCTGCTGGTCTGGGCTCCTTCGCAGGAGATGGTCAGCAGACCGGTGTTGCCGGCGCCGTTGGGGATAGAGGAGCGGTCGTATCCACTCCAGCCGCCGTTGCGTAGATCGCCAAAGTCGACCTCGCCCCAGGTGCAGTTCGGAACGTTGCCCTTGGCTGGGTCCCGCTCGCAGTCTTGCGCGAAGGAGACCTGGCTGTTCTCGTCGAATGCGACGGCAATGGATTCCTTTGGGCCGAGATCGAACTTGAGGTTGGCTGGCAGACTCATTCCGGATTGGGCTTGGCCGTCCTTGCCCGATTTATTCCAGACGATGACGGAGATTTTCGCGCCCGTCGGGTTGCTGAAGGTGTTGCTGTATTTGTAGTCCTTTGCGTGCTCTGGCTTGTCCAGCTTGAGCATGTTGCTGCCGTATGGCATACCAACGTTGCCGATATAGTGATCCTTGTTTCCGTCATCTTTGGGCGAGGAAATGCCTCCAAAGGTGATTTTACCGCCGCTGGACGAGGACGACTGACTCTGGGAAGGGCTTTGGGGTGGCTCCTGGGGGCTCTGGCCCTTAGGCTGAGAGGAGGGGGCCGCGGGGGCGCTGGTGGACGTGGATGCAGCCGATTTAGTCACCGCTACAGTAGTGGCGGTGGTTGTCGCGGCTTGGGTCGTTGATGGCTGGGCACCTTTTCCGCCCATGTGGTAGTCAACGGTGTTGAAGTCCACGCCACCGTAGTTTTTCTTGTCCTGCCAGTTCACGTCGGCCAGGTCACGCCTACTCTTGTGCGTGTGTCGGTGATTCGTCGGCTGAGCAAGGGCGCATTCGAGGCTCAAGGTCCCCAGAATGAGGGCGCTGTAAGAGAGGTGCATTTTGCTTCTAGGGTCCGTGGTGATGGTGCCTCGTTTGTGGCTAAACTTGAAGGATTAAGTTTAGATTGTAATATGTAGCGTAATGCGAATTGAAAATCTAAGCTTCGGCGTCAGCGATCAACGCGTGCGCGGAAAGCAATAACGAGCGTAATATTAAAGAGCGACTTGTGATTTGTAGAAGGGGATTGCAAAATTGATTAAGGAAGAATCTGCTATGGTAGTGTAAGGAAAGAAAGCGCAGATATTGTGGTTTGGGGATCAGAAGTGGCTTGCACTCCACAAAATTGGGAATAAGGTGATCCTTTGATCAACTTCCGGAGGGAATTCGACTTTGCACGGCGCAACAATGGGTGGTGACAAGGAGAAGAAAGAGAAGGGTGAATGGCGTAACAAAAGGACCTCGCCTGGCGCATACCTAGTGAATTCGCAGCTGATGGTTTCAAATCGCGCGGTAAGGGGGCTGGAATATCAATAAGAGAGAGTGACTAGATCGTAAAGACAGGCTATTCACGGCGACAATGCAACGATCAAGAAAAGAGTGGACTTGATGTGTCGCCTGGCAGTGTTGAGAGAATGAATAGAATGGTCAGAGGTTGGAAAAGAAGGTCAGGGGAGGGTCGATGACACTAGAGAGCAGCGCGTAATCTCCCATTGGCCTAGCCTGACAATGGCCACAGGACGAATTCATCGCGCATGCTTGGCGTCTAAGGTACGGCGACAATCAAACCCGGGAGTCGTGATTCCGCTGATTCGTTCTCGAATCTCGATCAAACGAGGTATTACTGAATTGGCTTTCTCTTCCTCCAGTCCTACCGTGTCATTTGCGGAGTCGCCTAACACTTGTTACCTATCAAACATGTCAATTGCTGTATTCCTATCTATCAGTCTTCCCCTGGTGGCGCCAAGCTACGGAATGTGGAAACGAGCTGGAATGCTCTCAACCGTTGCCATTTGCCAAGCGTGAGCCCAAGCCTATACGAGTACGATCTTGGTCCAGCGCCCATTATGCTCGTCTAAATTGACACGTCAGTACTCGACATTTCGAAGGCACACTGCTGAACCCGTTGTGTGCTCTGTTGGCGCTATTGTAAAGCTATCTGCGAAGAGGAGCCTCCTGTTGTCAAGGTCTGCTATGGCAGCCTGAAAGCTCCCTCGCGACATAACGAAGGACTTGAAGAAAGCATCGATCTTGCCCTTTGTGATGCTATATGTGGGTGGTGAGACCTCTCTCGCTCGGAATCATGGTGTTCTCTGGGTAAGAATCCGCTGGATGTCTAAACGTCTTCAAAACCCATAAGAACTGTGGAGAGACCTGTGGCAATGACTGGAGAGATTGTAACTACCAGTAGGATAGTGGCGACAAATGTCTGATCATGAGAGATTGTATTTGCTCTTTACAGAAGTGCCACTTTGATCTTGATCTTACATTAAGACATGTTCCTGCTACTTTATTCGTCGAGCTTTGTTCATGGCTTCTTTCAAGAATCTATGATTTCTGGGCCTCGTTAAAATGCTGCAGCCTTCCGTGCACGGGTTGTGAAGCAAACAAGAGGCCATCACCAGAATTTCTCGTTCAAAAAGATACGATACCACTTTTCAACTCTTCAAACTGGCTATTGAGGGTGTAAAGATTCTCTGAAGGTTTTGCGATCAGCCTTTGCCAAATCGGCATTGTGCTTTCTCGGAAACCTAACCCTGACTTTGAGCTGTCACTACCTACTTTAACTCGTGCTCGAGCAGTGCGATTTCGAGACAGATAATGCGCGTAGCTTTCAAAGCCAGCCAATGTAAGGTAACATTGAGACAGAATCAAGAGTCTTTGAGGTTGCCGGCTGCTTCCTTGCAGCTGCTGTCGCGTCCTCACTCGCGGCCATGGCATCTGACTACAATCTCACTCCAACGCAGAGGCGGGAAGTCAAAGGCTACTTTACAATTGGAAGAGCTACCCCGTGAACCTCCCCAAGGCCAGAAAGCAATCTTACATTCCCAGGATGAAGGTCCTGCATATCCACCAGTGGTCCAGCAGGTCTGGAACAATATGCAGAAGTTCGAAGGTTGCGTGGTCCTGACCAGAGTTGGCAGCTTTTACGAGGTGCGCTGGCAATACTTTGGATATTCCAGCAGGTTCTGACTGTAGTCACAGCTTTATCTCGACCACGCAGACAAGTATGGCCCGTTGCTCAACCTCAAAGTCGCCAAGAAGAAGACCACGGCTGGTCCAGTGTCTATGGTCAGTCTTGTGGAAATGCAGTTCACTTCGTGATACTGAGTAACTCTTAGGCAGGCTTCCCATACTTCCAGCTCGATCGGTTCCTCAAAATCCTTGTGCAAGAGCTCAATGAGTCGGTAGCTATCAGCGAGGAATTCGCCCACAATGCCTCCGGCAAAGTAAAGTCCGGCGGACCGCTATTCGATCGCAAGGTTATAAGGGTTGTAACACCAGGAACTTTAATTGATGAAAATTTCATGAATCCTTATGACAATAATTACTTGCTCGCCATTATTCAAACTGCGGCGGAACCCGATCTGGAGAAGAAAGAAACAGCTACGCGGAACGCAACAATGGCTGATAACCCACTTAATGCGTCCAGACGCTTTGGTCTTGCTTGGCTAGATCTGTCGACTGGCGATTTTTACACACAGACCGTGACTGAAGGAAGCCTACCGTCAGCCCTCGCCCGAATCGGCGCTCGGGAGATTGTGTTGGACAAACGTGTAGCTCCAGTTACGCAACAAGTCCTGAATGGTATACTCGACGCGCAGCTTCACCTGATCACATACCATCGGGCTCGTGATGTAGACCTCCCAATTGCCGAATGGACACCGATGCTCGAAGCTGCAGTGCCACCAGAAGTGCAAGGCAATTTTACTCCGGACGAGGTGGCCGCTGGAGGCCTTCTTCTGGGTTACGCAAATGAAAGGCTTCAAGGTGTTGGCCTGAAATTACAACCACCGATCCGTAGGCAAGACAACGAGAGTATGAGGATCGATAAGAACAGCCTGCGCGGACTGGAAGTTCTAGAGACGTCCAAGAACGGTATTGGGGGAGGCAAAGGCAGTCTCTTGCACTCGATTCGACGAACAGTGACCAAAGGCGGCACAAGGCTTCTCAAGACATGGCTAGGTACGAAGCTCTCGCTTGCATTCTGCGGTTGCAAAACTTCAATGGATTTGGACAATCTATTAGGGCATGGACGTCTGACTCTGATAAACAGCTTCACCGTCTCTTTCGTTGAAGACCATCAATGATCGACTTGACCTATGTTCACACTTCCGTGCTAATCGAGCATTCAGAGAGGATGTGACTCGTCTTCTGCGTCGTACTCATGACTCACAACGGCTTGTGCAGAAATTTTCACTAGGTAAAGGTGATGCTGACGGTTTGGTGGCAGTGATGCGGACGATCGAGGCAACAATCGACCTTGTAAGTATGTTGCCTCCGCACTCATGGTCCGACAACCTGCTGCCAGTTCAGGCACTGAGCGGCTTGAGCGGTCGGCTGTCAATTGATGGACCAAAGGCGTTAGCTTCTTCCATAGCTGCGGCTATCGATGAAGACGGCCTGATGCAAAGTCATCGGAATGAGCAAAGCGATAGCGCAGACATGGTTACATTGGCCCAGGGAGTGCTGCAAAGTGAAGGATCAGTAGAAGATTTACAGGCACTTTCCGGGGTCGTTCGTTCCAAAGCTGGTAGTAAGGCTATTGCGGAGCGAGAGCCGGAGGAGACGGAGACGTGGATCATGCGGAGAACGTGAGGCCTTCGGTAAAGGCCTGTGATCATTCGAGTTCGCTAATGTGCAATGTAGCGCAAGCCCAACAATGACAGACTTGCACCACCGGCTCATCGATCTGTACCAAGAGAAACTACGGCTCACCACTCAATTGAGGTCACTCTTTGGTAAGTACAATAACTTATCCCTTGAAACTAGCAACACTCATAGGCGGTTCTAGGAGCAAGCAGCCTGACTCTACGGTGGGCTCCTGGTTTGGGAAATTTCTGCCACGTCAAAGGCACCAAAGACGTCCGTGTATCCTTGCAACAGTCGGGGCCCGCACGAGATGTCAAGTCTTCAAAGTCTACTCGATCGTTTCATCATGCAGATTGGAGTCGGCTTGGGGGTCAGATTGACCAAGCCAGACTACAGATCCGAGCTGAAGAACAACGCATATTCCAAACTCTACGCGGTCAGGTAATCACAAACCTTGTGCAGCTCCGACGCAACGCTGCCGTTCTCGACGAGCTGGACATTGCCTGTTCCTTCGCCCTCCTTGCCGAGGAGCAAGCACTTATTAGACCCAATGTGAGCGAGAACCTAAGCCATCACATCATCGGCGGAAGACACCCGACCGTCAAATTGGGGCTTGAAGAGGAAGGCCGTGCTTTCGTCGGCAATGACTGCTCGGTTGGCGAAAGGGAGCGTATATGGCTGATCACCGGTCCCAATATGGGTGGGAAGAGCACCTTTTTACGCCAGAATGGTTTGATCTCAATACTGGCACAGGTAGGCTCTTTTGTGCCTGCTGACCATGCTGACATTGGTCTCATTGATCAAATTTTCACCCGCATTGGTTCTGGTGACGACCTTTTTCGAGACCAGTCAACCTTCATGGTGGAGATGCTTGAGACTGCAGCAATCTTGAATCAAGCGACGCATCGCTCATTTGTTATCATGGATGAGATCGGGCGCGGCACCACGCCAGAGGATGGTATCGCTATTGGATTTGCCTGCCTGCATCATCTATATTACAAGAACCAATGCCGCACACTGTTCGCGACCCATTTTCATGTGCTTGCAGATATGTCTCGTGACTTTGAGCGGCTGGGCTGTTATTGTACTGATATAGAAGAAGGCCCTTCAGGCTCGTTCTCGTACATTCATCGTCTTCAAAAAGGAGTCAACAGGCAATCTCACGCTCTCAAGGTCGCGCGCCTCGCAGGTGAGTACCGAATTCGATTCTGTTGAGATTTCGAAACTGACGCTGTGCAGGCGTGCCGGCACAGGCCATAGACATTGCGCGGGAAGTGCTTCAGAGCTTCAGTCAAAAGCCATTCGCTCCACCTGAGGCTCTCGTACCTCAGATTGCGGCAACATGAGGTGATAGGTCTCAAGCTATTTCTTCTCCCTACTCAAGACGCATCATCAGGCGGATCCCTCGTCGCGATATCCGGGTATGTTGTACGAGCGCATAATCATCCGAAAATCGCTACCGGATATCTTGTAGGCATCTGGCTCACAGCCTGCGGCCGAACCAACCCATCTGGAAGTGGTCTCTTCAGCATCCGCAAAAACCCTTGTTTGAGCTTTCAATAAATGAAATGGAATTGTCCTATATCTTGTTTGCGCATATCGATGTCGTCTTGCACATCAGCTGAAGTAACGCAATTGGCAAACATTTACTATATCCTACAGTGTAGGACGAGAGCAGGCGTACATCTCTGCAGCCAAGGACCGAAGGTGGAGTCGCCCAGTTTGAAGGAGGCCTCTGTCAACACAGCACTTCCGCGACCTTGTTCGACCACGGCCTATAGTACCGAGATGGGGAATCTGTAAGACCTGTATCGCTGCCTGGCTTAATGATAGTGCAAGTCCAAATAAGGCTTCTAGAAGACGAGCTGCAGCTTCTTACTTGGTGAGCGCTCACAGCGTGCACTTCACCTCGACCACCATCCTCTCTGTTCGACACCGCTCTCTACAATGCTCCTGGTAACCCTTAAATTTTGCCTGCTTCCATAAGACTCAATGGCCATCGCCTGCAAATAACGTAGAACAATCTCATGCCAGCTGCAGGCTTCTTCCCCTATTCGTGCTCTTCCAAGCTAGTTCGATCTCCTCGCCGGCTAAGACTCGCATGTTGACTGACAGTCTTGCGTCGTCATCACCCTGACGTACCAGT
>JAABUS010001924.1_pt1 | contig 42025 bp, 39 predicted proteins | sample 5560161 | NCBI WGS metagenome assembly JAABUS01 (sample SAMN10711885, study PRJNA513376) | rock metagenome | isolation source: Antarctica rocks | place: Antarctica: Victoria Land, Trio Nunatak nord | collected 2016-01-04
TTACCCCCACTAACACCCCTCCCCCAGCGATCTCCTCCGCCGCCTCCCCCCTCACAGCACAACCGCCAATCTCAACCGGATCTGCGCCCTTGCACCCGACCTAACAGAAGACCTCCTCAGCTCTGTCGACCAGCCTCTGGAAATACGCCGCTGCAAAAAAACGGGTAGAGACTATTTGCTATGTGATTATAATCGCGATGGGGATGGCTGGCGGAGTCCGTGGAGCAATGAATTTGAGCCGGAGATTGGGGGTGGAGAGGAGGGGGCGAAGCCGAGTGAGAGGGTTAGGAAGATGGAGGTTGGGATGGGGGAGGCGGTGGATGTTTATCGGGAGTTGTAAGTACTGTCGTTCTTTTTCTATGTTTTGAACAGGTGGGAATGGTGAGGTGCTGTTTTCAGGCTGCATGTGGGTTCATAGGATCGATAGCTAATGAACCTGTTTCGTTTGGATTTATAGGTACTACGAGGGTGGTGTAAGTAGTGTCTACTTCTGGGATCTTGATGACGGGTTTGCGGGGGTGGTATTGCTGAAGAAGAGTATGTATCTCTCATTTGTTACGCTAGTTCAGGTCAAAATGTATGGTAAGTACTACTCTGACCTGAAGTCGTTACGCAGCCACACCGTCAAGGAAGAGTGAGGGAGGGTGGGATTCGATACACGTTTTCGAAGCAATTGATCGCGCCCGATCATCACACTACAAGCTCACCAGCACAGTCATATTACGTCTCAGCACTGCCGGCGAGGCACTTGGGGAGATGGATCTGAGTGGGAATATGACGCGGCAGATTGAGCAGGACATGCCAGTGCAGGACGACTCAAGTCACATTGTCAATGTGGGCAAACTGGTCGAAGATATGGAGCTGAAGATGAGGAATTTATTGCGTATGTTGTTTGTGTAGATGCATGAAACGCATTGTTTTGCTGATTTTCCGATAGAGGAGGTCTATTTCGGGAAGGCGAAGGACGTTGTAGGAGACCTGCGCAGTGAGTACCTGACAATCATTTCGTTTTACTTCGTGTTATGCTAACCTTATTGCAGGCATACCCCCTTTGGCCGAGGCAAATAGGGGGAAGGCGACACATCAAGAGATGATAAACTTCATGAAACGGTGAAAAAGTTTTGTTCCAACGGAATTGATTGAGGCTTGCGTGTGTTATGTAGCACGGGTAGATAGCCTACTTCTTCATCACCATGCAAGCTGGTGTTGGGTCCATCAACTTTTCAAACCGGCAATCTCTCTGATCAATGCTGCTAGCATTGGAAGCGATTCATTTCATGTACAGAAGCTAGGATTACGGGTTCGTGTCCCATATTTTCACAATATCACACCTTGTACCCATGACCACCGGACTTGTAGAATCGATGTAGCCAATGCATACAGGCAATAAGTGATATGGACCTTGACTCGAACTGGGGACGAAGGTGCCGAGAAGGGTGTGCTCAATTCCGACACCGGTACTATCCACTCGTATGATATGGCTATGGGTGCTCTCTCTCGCGGTCGGAAGCCATCAAGGCACGGCTGGCAAAGGCAGATTCTTTTCTTCGTTCAGCAGAAACTCCTTCATAGCTCAACTTCTTTTGAACGACAAGGTTCGAATATTGCATTGATTTTGGTGTATCTTGCACTGCAATAGGCGCCAGGAGGTGCGGGGAAGTCGAAATTTCTGCGACACGGCAATTGTCGAGGCCTGGTAGGCGTCTAAAAGCTGCATCTTGTGAGGAATGAGTCTGCTTGGGCTCTGAGTACATTGTTTGAATATATAATCATGGCGATGGTTGTAGTTGTGGTGCAATGATGATGTTGATTGATGAGGTGTCGTTGAAGAGACCAACCAAGATTAGCGTGGTGGCAGGAAAGGAAGGCTCGATCATCAAGTTGGCCTTAAACCCATCACTCATCAAATATTAGAGGTAGTGCTTCACTGCCATACAGTCATTATCCATAGGATGGTCTAAGTCGCTGCTTGTTCTATCAGTCATCAACTATCCGGAAATGAAATTCCCATAGTGGTCAATATTGTGTGTGTGAGACTCCGATCCTGTAAGCCCCCTTATTAAGGTGATATATCAACCTCTCGACACACAGAAATTTCGAATGGAAGCTGATAAACACCATTAGGCTCTACAATCTTTGACCTGCTTAATCCAAATGAAAAGAATCCGGTGGTGACGATTTATACATACCTTGCCTGGATAGTTGAGGTCTGATATATGAGATATGTCGTCCGCAAAGACGTACAAAAAGGCCACTGTGTCCAAAGGCGAACTCGTCTTAGATCACAATCTTAATCCGCTACCCAACAAGACGTCATCCAAGAGCATAAGTTTGAAATCGTACCTGGCAAGCAAATCTTTTACCTTGTCGAAATCACTCGAACGTGCCGCCGGTCAAGGTAAACAATCTCTGCTGAACGATACTTAAATCATTTCTAAACCATGCTATGTCTAGGTGTCTTACAATTTCCTAACCAGCCTTACGTTCCTTCCCAATATAACACCGGATATCAAGTGCCAAGCGTGCCCGGTCAGGGAAGTGTCTTTATACATTCCATGCCTGGACCAAATAGGTACGCCCGGCCGGCGAATTGCCAAGCAAGCCTATCATTACCTGTGGAAGTTGAACAAGACGACTTGTCAGAAGCAATGGATACTAGCTCTTCGGAAATTGAAGATGATCCGTCAGAGGACATGGACGTGAGTTCAGGGCCAGAAGTCGACGACGTATCTGATGATGAGCGTATGGGCGGTACTGTCTCGAAAGCCATCAGCTTAAAATCTGAGCCCAATGCTGATGATAGATTGGACGAGCTATTTTCCAACAAAGCCGAATCCGGCACTTCATCAAAGGTAAACGAAACGAGCTTTGGACCGGCGCCTGACGGAGGCTCTGATACAGCATCAACAACAGCAAGGATGAGTAGCACACCTTCGGGGATATCGGGACTGTCGTCTCACACTTCAGTTGGTCCGTCGAATCTGCGGGAGTCACTGGAAGAAATCCGTGCGTCTTTTGACATGCTGAAAGCTCCGTCTCGTTCTTCCAGTCTATCATCGCAGCTTTCTCCCGCTACGTCCACCACCCCTCCTGTTTTGAAGCCTCTAAGTTCAGCACACAAAGCTGTGCCTCGACGGAATGCACCTAAAGCAGAGAGAATCAAGTTTACGGACCTTCGACCACGAACTTCAATACCTGCCAACCTACAACCCACACTCTTAGCACAGCAAGGGATTCATGCGGCCTACTCCTCAAGGCTCAATCCCTTCGCCCTTCATCCAGATGAGTTCCAGTTACTCCGGCACCACATATGTCATTTACATGTCTCTGCGTACTTGAATATACGAAACCGCATTTTACGGTTGTGGGTGAGAAATCCACTTGTCAGCGTAACCGCAGAAGAAGCTGCTGGCTGTGCGCTCGCCTCGCGATGGCTAACTTTAGCTGAAATTGCATATGAGTGGCTTGTGAGGAAAGGCTACATCAACTTCGGGTGCGTCGAGCCGCCCGATACTTCAAACGCCTACGTCAAGAAGTACAAGTCCAAGCGGTATAAGCGAAAGACAATCGTTGTGGTTGGAGCAGGTATGTCAGGTCTAGGTTGCGCCAGACAATTAGAGAGTTTGTTCCTGCATTACCGCGAGAGGTGGACTTCGGTAGGGGAAGAACCGCCGAAGGTAGTCCTTTTGGAAGGCCGAAACCGAATCGGTGGAAGAGTTTACTCGCATCCCTTGAAGGGTCAGAAAACCAGTGGCATACCTGAAGAGAAGAGGAGCACCGCAGAAATGGGAGCCCATATCATCATTGGATTTGACAATGGTAATCCGCTGAACATGATCGTGAGGGGACAGTTGGCGTTGAAGTACTACGCTCTAAAGGACAACTCGACCTTGCATGACATAGATGGTCGTGAGGTGAATGGGAAGCGCGACAATATGGTTGAAAAGCTCTACAACGACGTTTTGGACCGAGCAAGTGTCTACCGTCACAGAACTAAAGCTTTGCCAACAGTCGAAGGGGACAAAGAGCTTATCGAGTCAGGCCGAGATCCTCAAACGCCTGGAGGGCCGCCAATCAGTGCCACGGAAGATCAAGCCACCCATCCAACTTCAAGTCTCGACCACGATGAAGTGGAGACCGTTCCTGGCGGCATGGACAAGCTCACAGGAAGAGCACGTATGGTGGTAGGGTCACGCAAGAAAGAACCGCCCGCTTTGGCTGCTGAAGGCATGGGATGGAAATTGGGTTCGAACGTCTTGTCGTATCGAGATCTCAACTTGGATGTTGTCGCATTAGCCTCTGGAAACCCCACGCTTGGGGCAGCAATGGACGAGGCAGTGAAGCAGTACCAATTCCTCCTCGATCTAGATCCACAGGATATGCGGCTTCTCAATTGGCACTACGCCAACCTGGAATATGCGAATGCAGCAAACGTTGGTAAGCTGAGCCTGGGCGGTTGGGACCAGGATGCAGGGAATGAGTTCGAGGGGGTCCATGCCCAGGTCATTGGTGGCTACCAGCAAGTTCCTCGGGGCATTTTGCACTCTCCCTCTAAACTCGACCTTCATACCCGCAAAGTCGCGAAGCACATAAGCTACGCGACCGACACAAGTACTGCAGTCATGAATGGAAGAGTGTTTTGCGAGGATGGCGAGAGCTTCGAGGCAGACCACATTGTTCTAACGACGCCACTTGGAGTTTTGAAAGACAATGCAGTCACATTCGATCCACCACTTCCAGCAAGGAAAGTGGAAGCAATACAAAGTCTTGGTTTCGGAATACTAAACAAAGTCATTCTTGTCTACGACAAGCCGTTCTGGAGGGTCGATCAAGACATGTTTGGTCTACTGAGGGAGCCTGAAGTCAAGAATAGTCTAGATCAAGAGGACTATATCGCTAATCGAGGTCGCTTCTACTTCTTCTGGAATTGCATAAAAACGACTGGTCGACCTGTCTTGATCTCCCTTATGGCTGGTGATGCTGCTCATCAGGCAGAAGCTACCAACGACGCTGAATTGGTGGCCGAGGTCACTCAAGAGCTGCGCAAAATCTTCAATCATGCCAAGGTGCCAGAACCTTTGGAAACAATCGTCACAAGATGGGGCAAAGATCGTTTTGCTCGTGGCAGCTACTCATACGTGGGCGCTATGTCAAGACCTGGAGACTACGAGGCTATGGCAGCACCGGTGGGTAACTTGCATTTTGCGGGCGAAGCCACATGTGCAACTCATCCGGCAACGGTGCATGGTGCATACATCTCAGGCTTGAGGGCTGCGTCCGAAGTCATTGATGACCTTATCGGACCGATCGACGTACCGAGCCCACTGGTTCCGTGGCCCAAGCAGGCAGATTTCGATGTAATAGAGACGCCTCAGAGCCGGACAGGTGACGATGCAGCTCCAGACGTGCCCCAAGAACCCGAAGACCACAGGCAAGCACGGCTTGAAGCCTTTGAAACAGAGATCCTGAATGCAATCTACCAAGAGCTTGGCTTTCGACCATCGCCACCAGGCAAGACTGGTTCCAATCCATTCCTCCTCTTTACTACAGACCACTGGGCTGAGGTAAAGAAAGCTTCTGACGACGCGCGAATCGCAGCAACAGGAAATCCGGACAGCAAAGCCGACAGGAACGACATTCGTAAAGCGGTTGGCCAATTGTGGCAAGCCGCTCCCGAGGAGGAGAAGAGACCATATACCGAGCGCTCAGCCGAAAGCCGAAGAGTAAACCTCGAAGAGGCAGCTACTTTCGACGCGAGGCTGGCTTCATGGGACGAGAAGGCAATGGATGTAAGGAGGCAGTATGTAAAGGAGCACCCAGGGGTCTTATCAAAGGAGGAAGAGCAAGATATGTGGCGTGCATTGGGTGTTCATGGCGAGATTATGGATCGGGAAGAGCGAAGGGTAAAGAAGATGTCTGGATATGCTGATGATTCAGACTCTAATATGGACTTGTAATTAGATGTCAGCGATCTTGCTGCATAGATAGCCTGAGCGTGCTGTACATTATCGATGCTAGCAACCAGAAGAATAATATTCGAGAGCACTACGGATAGTAATAGCATAGTCAAACACTCACTGGAAACTGATATATGAGGCCTGGGACTGTGATTTACCACCACGAGACTTATCTGCTAAGCAGATGTTCACACCTCCTGTTCGACAATACTCTCAGAGGGGCTAGGATTTCAGCGAAATGGTTGAGATCTTGGATCCATATGGCTCTCAAACCGTGGACAGTCGGGCGAGAATTGCCTCTTAGACCTGACTTTTGCGCCCCTCTCTTGAGGTACTGCCCTTCTGTCCATCTTTTCCTCTCCGAATCGCGCTTGCACTTTAGCCACGAATGACCCAGATAGTTAACCGCTCGCGCGCGAGTTCCATTCACCAACATTCCAATGTCATCGTCTTCGGAGCATTTGATGTCATCGAACCAAAGACCTTCCGCAATGCGTTAGATATCTGCCACGGCCTTTCCGACTTTCACCATGCCACTGAGCGATAGAATCGACAAGCTGGTATCTCCTTCAGATTGAGTAGGACTGTTGGGGCTGATCGGCCTGTCTGCTGCGTTATACAGACTCATAGATTCCAATTTCAAAAGGTGAATCGCATTTGTGACGAGAGCGTTACGAGCTGCCGTTCCTACTTTAGAATCCCACCTCACAGACCCTTTATCTTTCCACGCTAAGCAATCCCGGGGAGTTAGTTGAACCCTAAGTATCCGTAGGCTGTTTTTTCCACATGGCTCCCCTCCGATTAAGGTAGTGGTGCCCCTCTTCGTTCAATGACAGCGTTCGGAACCAGAGACAAAATCCAGACGTTCTCAACATTTGGCAATCAACCGACATGCGCCTCTGCTGCATTTATAACTGCTTCGGAAAGATCTTGATTGATGTTAAGCCTACGAGTACTTGGCCCACAGCCTCGGAATCTCGATACGCCCGCATGATCGTCAGCCCGGTCGTTCCCCTCCAAAAGCGCTGCAACACCAAGGCTTCCACTGCAACATCACTCGACTCTTCCACCTCTCGCTGACCCACGATCTCCATGAGACACATCTCTTCCATATCACCAGTACCGAAAAATCCAATGCTTTGGCTACTTATGCACAACTGCGCTTCCTTCGCCTTGACACGGCACTGAGCAGCTAGACCCTCTCCTCCCCACCCCTGGCGCTCACGCTCAGAGTTCAGCCTCTGCCAGTATGGCTTCCTTTTTCAAAAGGATCAGTTCGAGTGCTGTCAGTGCTATCCTTCCATATAACCAAGAAGACCCTCGTTGCAAATTGGCTGTCGAGCGCAAGACTTGGAATTCAGCTTGCCTGCGCCACTTTAAAATCCGAAATGCTGATACGTTTGCATGTTATAGGGAACTTCGAATCTACCAGTTGGATCCTCGCCGTCAAAGAAAGACCCCAATGCAATTCAAATAACACCGCTCGAAAAATATCTCATAGATGCACCTCCTGGCCCTTTACGAGAAGATGGCAGTGATAAATTTTGGGGTTTGGAAAATGTGAGCGTTACCTCCACCTTCAACGCAGACTAAGAATGCTTAAATATCAAGTCACAGTTTGGAAATACATGGTATGCAATGCCCTCGAGCTTCTACAAGACGAAGCTGAGCTTACGCGATCCAGCTATTGCAATTCAATTCTACAATGTCTATATTACTCTGTACCTTTCCGAGAACAGGTCATCAACTACCCAAAACGCACAGCTCTGGAATCAGTCACCACGACCTCTACAGGACAATCGAGAATAAAGCCCGACGAGATAATACTTCCTCCAAGCCATCCATCGTTAACATACGCCAAATTAATGAAGCAGCAGCCCCCAGGTCCCAACTCAGCGCGGAACTCAGGAGGATCACCGTCGAATACCAAACCTGAAGACAAAGAGCATCCCGAGTACAAGAAGAAAGTGGCTCTGGCTAGGGGACCGGTAATCTCGATGACTACCGATAACGCTGATGCTTATGCAATGCCTGAATCGTTGTTCACTTCGCTGAAAGATATCTTTGAGGCGCTATTAGCCCACAAATCGAATGTTGGCGTGGTAAGCCCGAACAAGTTTTTGGAAATGCTGAGGAAAGAGAATGAGATGTTCCGAAGTGCCATGCATCAGGATGCACATGAGTTTTTAAATCTTTTACTGAATGAGGTGGTCTCAAACGTAGAGGTTCATTCCAAAAAGCTCGAGGATGCTGTTGGAGCGAAAGAGATGAATGGTTCTGCCGAGATGGACGGATTTCAGAAAGCTCTTTCTTCAGCCATGCCGAAAGCTGCATCCAATAGCCGATGGGTTCACGAGCTCTTCGAAGGAACTTTGACTTCGGAAACAAAGTGTTTGACATGCGAAAACGTGTCGCAGCGAGACGAGGCCTTTTTAGACCTATCAGTGGACTTGAATGAGCATTCTTCGGTAACGGCATGCCTGCGGAAATTCTCGGAGGAAGAGATGCTCTGCGAAAGGAACAAATTCCACTGCGACAAATGCGGTGGACTTCAAGAGGCGGAAAAACGGATGAAGATCAAGAGATTACCAAAAATTTTGGCGTTACATTTGAAGAGATTCAAGTACACGGAGGATCTCCAACGACTACAAAAGCTATTTCATCGGGTAGTTTACCCTTACCATTTACGCCTTTTCAATACGACAGATGATGCAGAGGACCCTGACCGGCTTTACGAACTTTACGCTGTGGTAGTACATATCGGAGGCGGCCCATATCACGGACATTATATTTCGATAGTCAAGACACAGGACCGCGGCTGGCTACTTTTCGATGATGAGATGGTGGAGCCAGTGGACAAAAGCTACGTACAAATTTTCTTCGGCGACCGACCAGGACTTGCGTGCGCATACGTACTTTTCTATCAGGAAACGACACTCGAAGCCGTCAAGAGGGAGCAAGATGCTGAAAGCGCAGCGTTAGCTGCAAAAGCTGTTGTTGAGGTGCCAAAAGAGCCTGTTGGGTTAGGCCTCAAGACGAATGGTTTCATGAACGGCATTCACCACGTCAAGAGCGCCGTGACACCTGTTACGCCGACCATGACAGAGGAAACGAATGGCTACGATAGCCTAGACAAAGCCGTCACCGAGCCACCGCCACCTCTACAAGAATCCCCTCTATCTCCAAACGAAGTCACGGCCTTGCCTCAAATGCTGCCCTTGGGGATACCAAACGAAGACGTCAGGTCGAGGAAGGAGAAGGCGAAAGAAGAAAAGGAGCGAAAAGCGATAGCTCGAATCAGCGCAAGGCAGGAGGAAAAAGCCGAAGCCGAACGGCGCAAGAATCTCGACAGCAAGCGAAGAGATATGCTTAAGAAGCAAGACGCAGACACCAAAGCCGCAATCCAAGCGAGCAGAGCTTCAAAAGCCAATGAAGACAACCACGTTGGAAACGGCACTATCGCTACTCCCGCTGCCCCAGCCTTGTCAGGCCATTCGCGAGGTTTGAGCAGATTCAAGTCGACAAGCAAGAGCTTCAGAAAGCCTAAAGTCTTTTCGAGGGACGCGAGCAAGGACGAGCATGCTATTGTTGACGAAGATGAGACTGGTACGAGCCCTTCAGAGCCGACACAGACGGCGAAGTTGAAGAATCGGTTTAGTAGCTTGAGGAGGAAGAGCTCGAACATGAAATTATTGTAATACTAATGTCACGCCAACTAGGGGGGACCCGTGCTCACCTTGAGCATATACTACCGATTAGTTCGTTGTTTGTGCATTTACATTCGTGATACCACTGGGCGGCGTTCGTGTATCTACGATTGGTCCAAGGAATTCAGGGGATGTAATAATGGACAACAAAAGTTGGATCATGTGGTCTCGATGGGATATTGAATATACATCCCATTAGGAGGAGCCATCCTCTCCTTATATTTCTTCCATCTTGGGGAATCTAGGGACGGCCAAATGAAGGCTCCGACGAGATGTTTGTACAATACGTATAGATACATACTATTCTTGTCTTCATCAGAACATATCAATATGCCTTTCCCCCGACCCTCCTCAGAAGCAGTGCAACGAAGCTTTCGTTGCAGTGAGACTCATCAGGCAACGCGAAGCAGACTGTAATGAGCTGGCCTTCTTTAGAAGGGCATCATACACGCCCCATCGGCAATACCTCCAAAGGCATGCTCAAGATATCCGACTCTTCAACCCAGCACAAGTTCGTAGACTATAACCAGCGTATTGATCACTATCAGTGGTACTAGATTCCGGACATTAGCTTTCTTTCAAGCAGAATTATAGACCCGAAGTTTCCAAAGATAGTTCCTTTCACTTAGTCCTATCCCAAGTTCCCACTACGCATAACGTTTCGCCCTCAAAAAACCACCACGCAGAAAATGCTCGAACAAATAACAAAAAGACAGACTCACTCCTCATCAACGTCCTCACACTGCTTATCAAATTCACCAACTTCCCCTTCACACTCGCCGCATCGCCCTGTCCGCCGCCAAATGAGGGCTCAGTCGGCGCATTACCCCATCCAACTGCTCTCCATTAGCTCCTCCTCTCTTTCTCCACAATTGATGCGTTAGAAGCCAAAGCTTACTGCGCGCAAGGAACCTATCCTCTGAAAGCACAGCGACGGCGTTGACGAGGAGGATTGATACTGGCGCCTGATATTAGCTTCTAGTAATCAAGAGAAGGGAGACAGGAAGAGTTACCGTAGAAGAGATTCCCCAAGCCGAAAAGCATCATTTCGGCGCTCTCTGCGGTTGAGAGGAGAAAGAGGTAGAGATATCTGAGCTCGCAGTACTTTTTGCGGAGCATAGGTGGTCGTAAGGCTGACTGACAGGGGTAGGTCCGCAGACGTCTTCGCTAGCGTGTGTTTACTGGATGTTCGACTTCACTTCCTCGGCATGCGTCAGTTCACTTTTCGAAGTCGTCGCAATGCGACATTTAACAGGTAAAATTCCTCGATCAAAGTTCAGGTCTACCAGCAAATCGTTGACTCAACCCAATGTCAGATCAATTCCTCTTCCTGCTCCTCCCCGCAGTCGTCTTACTCCACCTCTTCCTCGCGCCATACACGAAAGTCGAAGAATCATTCAACATACAGGCGACCCATGATATCTTGACTTATGGTGTTCCATGGAGGCAATTGAGCCAGGGGAACTTTAGATTGCCGGAACAGTATGACCATCTTACGTTTACGGGTCCGGTTCCTAGGACGTTCGTGGGACCGTTGGCGCTGGCGGGGGCGAGCTGGCCGAGTATGAGATTTGGGGCTGGGAAGGGAGGGGCGCTGAGGGGGCAGTTGATTGGTGAGTCTATGCCGGTATAAGAATCATGGCCATTGAACGTTGTTGGTAAATCCATTGAATTGCCGGGAATACCAGAAGGCGGAACCCAATGCTGAAGTTCTACAGTCAGAACGGTGTTGGGACTATTCAATGGTTTTTGCATGCTCTACTTTCGCGATGGGGTGCAAAAAGCCTTTGGAAGGAACGCTGCGAATTGGTATCTCGTGTTTCAGGCCAGCCAGTTCCATATTATGTACTATGCTTCACGAACGTTGCCCAACTTCTTTGCTTTTGGATCGAGTAAGACCAGTTTTTCCGAATAAGCTGGGTTCAGGCGACTGACTGCGTACAGCTACCTTAGCGATGCGAAAGCTTCTCCCATACGCCGGCCGCAGCCCCTCCTCTCGCTCAAACAAGCGCCGATTGGGCACCGCGCTCGTCTTCCTCACCATTACCGGCATCGTTTTCCGCTCTGAAGTCGCCATACTGCTTGCATGCTGCACAATCTATCTCTACCTCCAACCGCACATCCACCTACCGCTCTCCTCAATCATCCCCGCCGGTCTTATTGGCGCAATCATCGGCCTCGCCCTCACAGTCCCCATTGACTCACTCTTCTGGCAACGCTGGCCCCTCTGGCCCGAACTCACAGGCTTCATTTACAACATCCTCGATAAGCAGTCGTTAAAATGGGGTGTCCAATCCTGGCACTTCTATTTTACGTCCGCGCTGCCGCGGCTCCTTTTCAACCCGCTGGTATACCAGCTCTGCATACCGTTCGCTCTCAGCATTCCCATACTCCGCAGACCCGCTCTCGACATCCTAATCCCTAACCTCGCATTCCTAGCTATCTACAGCTTCCAGCCTCACAAAGAATGGCGCTTCATCATCTACGTCATTCCGCCCTTCCTCGCCGTCGCCTCAGCAGGCGCAAGCTGGATCTGGACAAGGCGGGCTAAACGCTTCGTCTACTTCGTCCTGTCTCTTTCACTAGTGGCTTCCGTGCTAGCATCGTTCACAGCTAGCTTTGCAATGCTAGCAGTCTCGCGCCTCAACTACCCAGGTGCAGAGGGGCTGAATCGTCTACATGCACTCGCAAAAAATGATACTGGTGTGGTGAAAGTGCATATGGATACGCTGTCCTGCATGACAGGCGTTACGCGATTTATGGAGAAGCATCCTCCGGTTTTGGAGAGTGAAGGGCCATTTTGGGTATACGACAAGACTGAAGACGAGCATAAACTACTAGATCCACTCTTCTGGGAAGGCTTCGACTACGTGCTCGCGGAGCGGCCTGAGCGTGTAATTGGAAGCTGGGAAGTACTAGAGACAGTGGAGGGCTTTGCAGGTGTCGCGGTTGTGAGGCCTGGGGAGGATTTGAAGGAGGGAGTTGGGTGGAAGGGGATGGAGAGGGTTTGTAGAAGGGCGATTGGTGACGTATGGGAAAGAAGGGATTCGAACCTACTCGGGATGTGTTTGCAGGGCGTTTATGGCAAGTTGAAGGGGTTAGCGAGGGAGAAGGTTACGAGAGGGTGGTGGGTTAGGTTGAAGATGGAGCCCAGGATACGGATTTTGAGGAGGGAGAGGGAGGAAGATTTGGATGAATTGTATGAGAATTGGGAGGCTGTTTCTCATGGACATTTTGAGCATGGGCATGTGCATTGACATGTACAACCATATGTACACCGATTATTCTGATAATACAGACTTGCTGATACACATCCCCATCCCCTTCACGCTTCTCTCGAGTGTCTTCGAAGACGGACACCATACTAATACACCTCCGAAGATAGGAGAAAGGATTTTTTGTGCGTCAGCTAAGCAAAAAGACAGAACTCCTCCTTGATCACGAAGATAGACAGGCGAGGCAGGTATAATACAATATGCCCTTCTTGAACTATATAAAATTATATACACTCCCCGCCATCCCCTCCTCCCCCAACCCTTCAAGCGTCCTCCTTACTAACAACCTTTCCCTCCCTCACCAACCCCGGCGCAATCCGCTCCCTCCCAGGCTTCCCATCAACAGGCAACTCATTCAAAAATCCCCATTGACTCGCCGCCTTCCACCCCTTCGTCTTCCAATCATTCAAAGTCCCCTTGGGGAACCAATCCACAACAGGTATCAAACCCCCATCGTGCGCCACGCACACAAACACATTCTCATCGGCATCGAAATCTTCCAACGAGTCCACGCTTTTCTGGGCTGTGGGTGGGTCGACATACCATGCGCCCTCTTGCTGGGTGACTTTGTAGAAGGATTCGGTGCGGTAATTCTCGGGGTCGCGGTGGGAATGTTGAAATATGCTGCCGGGGCACGGAGTTTTGAATCTCGAATCCATGGGCACGGAGCTGGGAATGGTAGCAGGCATGGGTGCGTAAGCGGTCGGTCTATACGAGCCGCCGAAATGGCATACATCACCGCCTATGAAAACGAATGTATCGGGTGTCGTACGGGCGAAGCCGGAGATATGGCCTACAGCGTGTCCAGGTACGTCGAGGAGGAACAAACTACCGTCGCCGAAGAGGTCGAAGGAGGGGAAAGCGCCGATTTTGTTGGAGGAGGAGAAGGAGACTTCGTGCACGGTGCGGCCTTTGAAGTCGCTTTCGAGCATGGGGGAATCTTCTCTTGCAGGATACCCGGGCATGAAAGCTTCTTTGAAGCCGGGGCCGACGTAGAGGTCTGCTGATGGGGGGAACAGAGATAAATCCCCGGTGTGATCCCAATGCCAATGGCTCCATATTACAGCGTCGATGATCCTGTCGTCGATGCCGCCTTCTTTAAGTATTTCGTTGACATTTTTGGGGATGTTGAGGCCGGGGATACCGTCTTTGATGGAAGCCTGGGTGAGGGGAGCGTGGTTCCACCAGTCTTTTCGGCAGCCGAGATCGAACATTATTGTTTTATTCTGCTTCTTGTTCTTTACCAGGAAGGCGAAGGTAGGCATATTCATCGTCTCATGGCCTTTTTGGACGGGTTGGACGAAGGCCCCGGCTGGGACGACGATGTCGGTGGTTGTGTTTATTATGGAGACTTCGACGGTGGTGTCGCCTTTAGGGAGGTGGAGTGAGGGATGCGGCTTTGGGGGGATCTCGTTTTCTGCCATTGTGAAAGTGATGTCCTTTAGTTGCGAATTGAATAAAGCTTCAGAGCTTCAATGCTTCTTCAAGACGGGAATGAACATTTATACAATAACAACAACAACAACAACAACAACAACTCAAGCTTTTCCTCGCGGGGTGATTGCGGGGTGGTGGGTGAAAGGAATTACGTAGCCAAATATGACAAAACCATACTTTAACCAATTGGAGAGCGGAAATAGCAGTGGGAGCAAGGCGAGCATACATTGCCTTCAAGGGAAAATGCAAGTCGAATGAAGCTAAAGAGCTGAGCTTGAGGGTGCCTGCTGAAAACCCAGGAACGAGTAACATATGAGAGGAGAAGAAAGTGATGAGGCGAGTATCGTGGCACGAACGCCCGCTTCGAGGGGCCTTCTTCGCCCACACCGTAGTAATTGACACATAGTCATGTGCTGGCCATCCCGGTCTGGTCGCTGTGCTCCCAGCGGGATATCAAAGAATGAGAAAGAGGGCACGGTGGTAGCTCCGCAAAGGCTGGGTCCGGCGCTAAGGAGTTATTCCCGACGTACCAAAGCGCGTCTTCGAACAACGAGAAGAACATTGTTGCTTTCGCCGGGAAAAGCAGCCTAAGATACAATTCCAAGGGCCAAGCTGTGGCAGCATGTCTACAATCAGAAAATACGCCGGACTTCCCGACCTCGTAAGCCTAAGGCATTGTCAAAACATCAAGCATCCGCTCACTGATCTAGGATGCTGCCCCAGACATCTACGAGACTCCTGAGCTCACAGACGACAACTCTACACATCCTGTGAGCCGAAACCCCCTAGATCGCTATTTGTAGGTTCTGATTTAGCTCAAGACCTCCACCACACTCCGCTCCGAATCTCCTGCATCCTCATTCCACGGAGATGACAACAGTGGCATAGACCGCAATCGGCTAGATGCAGATGAAGCCCGAACCCATTTTCTACCTCCAGAGCAACGTGATCAAAACCTTTCAGGACGAATCAGCAGTAAACGGAAAAGCTACAGATCTTCCAGCAGAAGGAGACGGAAAGATACTCCAGACATCAATGGAGTAATCAATGGAATTGACGTTTCCAGCGATGACGAGGACGAGAGCCTGGAGAGGAAGCTCGCAAGGCTACGTAAGGAAGTTGAAGAGGTCAAAAGCGAATTTGAGCGACAAAAGGAGACGTCTGTCAACGGTGCGGCCAAGGAAATCCAAGATAAGAGCGAGTCTCTAGACGCTTTGAGCCAGGTATTGGATAGTGTCGCACCAGCAAATGAAGAAGGGGGAAACAGTGCCGCGAGCCGTCTCACGAAGAAGCTGGCATCGGTTCCCAATCGGAACGGGACTTCAGCGAATGGACAGTCTGCTGAGCCTGTACGGCAAGATGGAGCAAGCTCGACGTATACCATTACGTACGCACCCAATTATCAGGAAGACCATACGTTATCAAAGGTATCGGACTTTGACTCTCGATTGGCCCTCATCGAAGCGGCGTTGGGGATCGATGCAATTCCACTGCCCACCCAGGACCGGTCAGCAGCGAAAGCCATACTTCCGGCTTTGGATTCTCTCGACAAGCAAGTGAACACGCTCTCTAATTCTACAGATTCATCACTTGAGAAAATAAGCCGTAGGGTGCGGCATCTGACCGTCGATGCCGAAAAGCTCGAACGAGCCAGAAGGTCTGCAAAGGCCGCCCAAGAAGCTCTCAGTCCGTCAATCGGCGATCCACGCTCTAGCTCCATCAACAGCGAAGCACAAGTGATCCCTGAAGTCGAAGACCACGAAACCCTGTCCAAGATCAACGCGCTTTACGGCACGCTTTCCACCATCGAATCGCTTGCTCCGCTTCTCCCATCTGTGCTCGATCGATTAAGGTCTTTGCGCACGCTTCATGCGGATGCTGCGACTGCTAGCCAGACGTTGAATAAAGTGGAGAGCAGACAGGAAGCGATGAAGGAGGAATTGCAAGGGTGGAGGGAAGGGTTGGAGAAGGTGGAGAAAGCGATGGAGCAAGGGGAGCAGACTATGAAGGATAATACGGAGATGGTTGAAGGGTGGGTGAAGGAGCTTGAGGAGAGGATGCGGAAGATTGGCTGATGTATTCCTTGCTACGTCTGAGAGATGTGTCTTGCTACGTAGGAAGCCGGAAATATACCCCGATCCCTGTACTAGAGCGGTGTTGTGCAAATCGCCATGGCATGGTCTCAATCGGAATTTCGCCCCTTTCGCTGAGAGTTCTACGTCTTTGAATGGGTTTACAGTCAACCGATGCCATCTTCAACCCCCTCTAGCAGTAGGTGAGTGTCAGTGATGAAGGCTACAGCGCCAAAAATCCAAGTACCAGATGCTTAGATGAGCAGAGATCGGGTCCAGGGGCACTATCAATTGCAATTGCGTATTTGGTATGTGTTAACCAGGTTCGATGCCTACAATCGAGACTACCATCTTCTCATATCCAGTATCTTTGGGTATCATTCCCGCTCCAGATGCTCGGTCTCTGCCCTATCCTCAACGCCAAATGCCTGACCATTGCCGATTTATTCGCTCTCATTGCCCTCCCCATCTGTACTCTCATACTCGTCATCAACGTCGAATTGCGCGAATTGCGCTCCCAATGCCTCCAAGCCTGCCCCAAATCCTTCAATCATCCGCTTCAATTCAGCCTCCACGACGTCATCGGAAGCGCCAATGGCCATGGCTACAACACTTGGTGGAGCAGGGATTGGAAAGTTCAAAGGGGCCGTTGCAGCTGTCTCAACGTTGTCGGTGCCTGACGCATTGTGGTATGGTTCATTCCTCGGGGTAAAGTCCCCCATCATTGCGTCCAAATCCAAGCTTCCATCATCTGTTTCGGCCATGTCCATGGGGGCACCCTGAAAGGTGGGCTGTTCCGGAGGCGCATACGCGTACGTGTCACCCAAATCACCCATAAGAGCGTCCATGTCGAGGCGAGACCCCCGCGTGATGTCGTGAGGAGCAGGTGCGGTCTCTGCGTGCCGAAGCGGTGGACGGCTTGGTGGTGGGCCAACGTCTGACTCATAGCCAGGTGTCCAATCGCTCAGATTGGGATGGCTTGTACCTGAAGACTCGGACTGGAGGGTGGGAAGCGAAGGCATGGTACTAGACGGCGCAGGTGCTTTTTGGGGAAAGTCCCAGTCCATGGTGGTGGGACGCGCATAATTGTTCGCTCGGACGGTGTCGATTTTAGAGATCTTTTTGTTTGATCTGAAAGACCCTTGAGAGCTCGTCTCAGTGTCTGAGCGCTGAAGATCAGTTGACGAAGCATTCCGGCTGCGCAGTGGCAGATCTGATTGCCCGCGCTGTGAGTCATGTTGTTTCGATTTTGGTGTTTTCTTCTGCAAAGCTGGCGAGGTGTAGTCGGATGCGTTCGGATCGAACAGAGCACCCAGATGACCTCCTCCGCGCTGAACACTCGTTTCATTCGGTACCGTGGTCTCTGCTGGGTCTGAACTTGGTCCGTCGTAGAAGGACCGTGGAGATGGACCCGGGGTGTAATCTGAGTTTGAGAAGTGCCCCAAGTCCTCGTCTGGAGGACCCCCAGCAAAGTAGGAATTCATGGTGTCCTCTTGCGCCTGAGCGGACGTCATATCCGCAACAGGATCAGTGCTGCTGCCGGCGTACCCATAGTTCATCGACGAAGTCTGAGCCGTTTCGTCCAGCGCTCCAGTGTCAAGTGTACTGAATCGCCATTCGTCCTTCGTAGATGGATCCTCATGGTACTCTGCTGCCTCTGCTCCGTATGGCTGTATCAGCGACATGCGCTGGCCACCGGTAGCTAACCACCTTTCGTGATTTTCTGCAAAATCTGCCAACAAACGTGTAGGGTATTCATCCTCAGTATCTCGAAGGTATGGATGTTCCAAGATCTCATCCATCGAAGGACGCTTGCTTGGGTCTAGCACTAGCACGAATGCGACCAAATCGCAGAGCTCTTGAGAATAGCCATCTTGTGCTTTGAGCTTCGGTCCGTTTTGAAGTCGGAGCCGTTTCGCTAGATTTGGAATTGGTACTCTATTGTTGGGGCCGTTCCCAGTTGCCATCTCAATCAGAGTACAGCCATATGACCACGTATCAACCTAATCTTGATTTTAACAGTGCATATGACGAATACGAATTGCTTCTCGTACAAAGCGTTATATGACTCACTTCTTTTCCATACTTGGTATTATTGTCCTCAAGTATTTCGGGGCTCATCCAATGTGGAGTTCCAATGAAGGTGGCCCTCTTGTCAACAGCGGACTCCAATTGACCGGCTACACCAAAGTCGATGATCTCTATAGCACCTTTCAAGTGGACCATGACATTGCCAGCTAGAGGAAGTTTTCTCGTTAGCACTAGTTTGCCCGTCGTGGCAGCAGGTTGCTAACAAACCAACCTTTGATATCTCTATGTATAATGTCGGCCTTGTGGATTGCTCTCAGGCCTTTTGCGAGCTCTCGAGCGATAATCCGTATGTACTTTTCCTCGACCTTCCCATTAGTCGCTTGCATCTGCTCAGAATCAGTCTGGATTCTACACAACTTTGGTGATGCAGCTGATAGGAATTATGAATGGCTGTCATTTTCGCCCAAGGAGGTAGTCATAAGATCACAGACAATAATACAGATAAAAGCACTGGAGAAACGTACTAGTGTATGTACGCTGCCTCCTGGAACGTACTCCGTGATGATCCAGATTTGAGAATGAACAACGCGAACGTCAAGGACCTGGTTCACGTTCTCTGCTTTGATGCCTTCGAGTTGCTTAAGGACTTGGTATTCCTTGGTGAGTTCGTTGAGCCCCAGATCCCGGTGCGCGGTGTTAGCCTTATAGTCTGCAGCATCCACGTCCAATACTTTGAGAGACACCGGCTTCTGAGCTTCAAGATCTTGACTGAGAAGGTAGATCAGCAATTATCCTCTTCGGGAAATGCATTCGCAATTCGCAGAAGGTTAATTCGAATGACTGGAAGTTACAGCGAAGATGCAGCTAGAATTGGGAGATCTGCGTGTAGGAGAAACTTACGCCATGTATACTCTCCCATAACTACCTTTACCTATATACTGCAGCCATTCGTACGGCGGCATCGGCTCGCCAGCAGCCTCTAGTCGCTTATGTATCACCGCTTGCGCTTTCTGTGCTTCCCTTCTCTGATAGGCACGGAAGGGATGCTCCATTGGAAGACGAGAAAACCTCGCGAAAGCTGGGTCAACGAAAGTTGAAAATCTTGAAGACGCCATCTCGAGGGATGGGCTAGGACAATCAGATAGCGTGTCTTCGAAAATCCTCGTAGCTAATAGGCGACGTCCGGGTGAGTCCGCAGGTTGATCATTTGCTATCAGGCTTGGACTCTTTACCACTCGATGTGCTACCAAATTAGTCACTTGATGACTTGATTGACGTAAAGGAGTGGGCGATATGAGAGGATCCGGATGGTTGAAATCGTCTTGGTGCCCACAAACAAGCTGGCGAGCGGGATGTTTATATGGAATAGGTGGGGGATCTGTGCTCGTTACCCTTCGTGTAATTCGAGGGCTTCGTATTCGTCTTGGGTCATTGGCTCTAGGAGATTCAGGCTTTGACCAAAAGACCCCATCGACCGCTACTCCTAACTGGGACGGGGGATTTTTCCTGCTGCCGGCAGGCTTGGGCAACGCGCTAGACATCTTCTTAACGTGGTTCTTAAAGTCTTGCACAGTAAAAGCAACCTAACAAGATTGGATTTGAAGGAAGGCGTGATAGAAGGGGAGAAGGAAAGAAACATTTTGAGCGAAGACATCACACGAAGTTCAACGCTTGACAGTGGAACACACTTACTGTCCGCAGGGTTTCTTTGATTCTATACCCGGTGTACAAATTTTATATCCGGCCTGTAGTGGGCGGTCTTTGGCTTCTTTATTTAATGTTCGAAGTGAAGTTGCACTTTGTGAATTTGTTTCACTATCACCTTTGCCAATCAAAACGCCTCTTTTTCTGCTCAATCACCGAAGTCGGACACATTATCATGCATGTCGAGATAGTAAATGATGTATCAGCTACTTTTGGACGTTCATGATTGCAAGATTCTGCAGGTGGTGACTATAGAAAAGAAGGAGTGAAATTCACTGCCAGAAGCATAGAGCACGCTAGCTCCGGATTTAACGCAATCTGTCTAGCGGGATATAGAATAGTGCGCATACAAGGCTACATGAGACCTGGGGATATAGCTCGCAATCGGGATGGCTGCAGGGATCGAAGATCACCAAATAGATCTGTGGACAAATATGGTATAGTGAATGAAGAGTCAAATTTATACTATTTACATTGACTGCGCTAGCGTCTAAATCTGCCATACATTACTTAGAAAAGAGGCGAGGGATACAGTGTGGAAGTGTACCGAATGGTATCATCTGCTGGAGACGATCTAGTAGCGATATTGTGATGAGAACGGCTCCCAGCTATGGCTAATTCTTGACTTTTGATCCCTTCCCAAAGATTCCATGTCAACACCGACGTGAACACGCCGCGCTCGATGCACGCTATGCAACTCCATATCATCATGATCATGAATCATCTGCGGTAACACTTAGAAAGACCCGCCTGTCTCATCTGTCTCTGTTTCCTCCTCAACTTCGCTGGCTGCAGCATCCTCTTCGTCACTGCCACTCTCCGAGTCTTGTACGTCGTCCAAGCCCGGGATGCCAGCCCACTCTCGGTAGTCCCCCTGGATCCATCGCTTACTCTTAGGTAGATGATATGGGTCGAATGGAAAATACTCGTCTAGGTGCTGGTGGCTCTCATCTTTCCTGGCTGATAGTGCCGTCTCTCGATTGACTCCACCGTATGTGTTGCCCACGAATTGTAGCAGCCGAACACGCTTATTGGTCTCCAGCAGATGGTATACGTAGACGGCACCGAGATGATGCGCTACACGCGCAAATTCCGTGACGATGGCTGGAGAGCAGACTTTGAGGGGGTTGAGTTTCGAGAAGACATTTGAACATAAAGCTTCCTTGACCCCATACTTCCACTGGTGCTCATGTCCATACGCGGATGTCTGGTCATCATCCTCGAAGTCGTCCTCTGGAGAGAACTCGAGAGCTCGCCAGCGGAAGCAAAAGATGTACAGCAAGGCTTGTACAAGAACGTAAAATGACGAGTATCTTTTGAGATCTGGACCACGGCAGTTGGGCTCGTCGTGTTGTCTGAGTCTGTCCAGCTCGCTGCGGAGATAGTCAAATACGTCTCGGACGACATTCGACGGCACGTGCATACCCCTTGCTACAAAGCTTGCAAGATAAGCTGCTGAAGCTTGTCGGACTATTGCTGGTTGGTTTTTGTCAAAAGTGATTTGAACACATGTCCCAACGAAGGTGTCGATGTGGGTGGGTGACTGCTGAGCGAAATGAAATAAGAGAAATTGTGTATGCCGTGATCGATGCGTCGGCAAGATGGTTGTAACGAACTGGGACAAGAGGATGTCAAGGGTTCCCTCACGGTCTGCCTGGGAGCCTTTTGTGAAGACGTGGTCGTAATTCGAGAACAAAATATCTAGGATAGCGTCCATCTTCTCAACGTTTTTAGTGATGTCCTTGGTCCTTTGTGCATCTGCGTCGTCGTCTTCATCCTCTGATTCCGACTCGTCGTCGCTAGTCTCAGTATCTTCCTCCTCATTCAATAGATCCGGTCGTATCTCCGGTATCCTTTCCACTAGCCCTTCTCCAACATCCTCTGCCAAGTCTTCAAGATCGACTTGTACTTGGACGTCGATCTTGACGAGCCTTTCAGTGATGAGCGAAAGAACTTCGCCTCGTAGTTGTGGAGCGTAGGCGACGAGCTTGAGCAAATTCTGCACGTAGATGACATGGGCACGCCTTGAGTCGGTCTCGTGGGGAAACGCCCTGACCAGGGAAGAAGAAAGTAAACGGCCCGCAGCGGGTATCAACTGCAGCAGGTACTGTATCGCCTTGTGTGCTCGAGCATAGATCATCGAGCGGGAAACAGCGGTTAGATTTGGTAGTCGTCCATTCGAAGGGGGTGCAGCCGTTAGATTGTCGACCAACATCCTCATTGCATCTCCCAGAAATATCCCATGAGCCGAAGCAAGGTTTGCTAACAGACGCACGTAGAGTGCTACGTAGTCCTCTTGTCTTCCCAACCATTCACTACTCAAAATCACATGGACCAAGTCGGAATTCGATTTATTTAGAGCGGAGACATTGCTCAGCAACGCCACCGTGTAGTTTTTCATCACTGTCGAGCTGGGCTCATCTTCCTCATCCTTCTTTGGACTGTAGACGTTTTTCAGCTTGTCGTAGCCTGAGCTGTCTCCTCCCACGCGTTTTGCAAAGGCTCGGCGCACCTCTTCCTGGATGAGCTGCGGTGCCTTCTCCCAGTCGTCCATCACCCTCACCTCAACATTTGAATCGAAGGTGACTTTGGCGCGCTTACTTGGGCTCGAAGGAGGATGTTGTTCATTATCTTCTCGCTTGCGAATGAGCGTAGGGGGAGGAAGAAGTGATTTTGGCGTAGAAGTGGGGACAGGGCCCGCTGGGCGCTGGATAGTGGACATGACGGGGATTTTCGCTGAAGAGCATATCAAGAATCTATGTGCTTAAAGTGTAGCTTAGATTGGGGTATTATTGAAAAAGAAAACGGGTGCTCGTGTGACTCTTGACTACCTACCTTATGTTGGATGTGTCAAGCCAAAAAAACTGTGGGCGGAAGCGAACATGCAGTAGGTTGACTAGCGCCTCTGGAGATTTTCTTTAGATCCAGAATTCTCCCGCCCCACTTAATCAAAAGATCATCTTGTGTGCAGATAGCACCTCATTGTGCAAGATGAGGGGCAAGCGATCAAAGCAGTATCGCAAGCTATTGCAGCAATATTCAATGGCATTTGGATTCCGAGAGCCATACCAAATCCTAGGTCTGCTTGTCTCGTTTTATCGTCTGAGGGCTTCCTAGCTGACAAAGATTTCCAGTCGACGCCCAGATGATACAAGATAGTCAAAGATTTTCTATGGATCTCGTTGCCTCCTTGGAGCGTACGCTGAGCGCGAAAGTCAAAGCAAGTACGCATCTCACAGTTCTGGCGCACGAAATTATCGATTCATACTGATAAATTCCCTCTGCAGTGATCACACAGTCTGTACCTTCTTATCTATATTTCCACGAGAGAAATCTAATCTAATTAAGGAGCCTTCAGATGCTCCATACGCCATCTCTACACCCTCAAAGACGTCCCACAATCCCAGAAGGACGCCTTGATAGATACCGCCAAATACTTTCAGCGCCGTCGCTGCAACCACCACACTCTCGACGAGCCCTTGTCAACCCTGGAATGCTTCTCTAGCGTCATAGATCCTAAGAAGTCACTCACCAATAAGAATCGCTATGTAGTGGCCAGCCAAGAAGAGGAAGTCAGGAGATATTGCCGAGGTGTGAAAGGGGTGCCATTAGTGTACGTGAAGAGATCGGTGATGGTCATGGAGCCAATGGCTGAAGCGAGTGTCGACGTGAGAGAAGGAATCGAGAAATCGAAGTTCCGGAGTGGACTGAGAGGCCGAGGCACTGCGTCATTGGGCAAGAGGAAGAGAGAGCACAGAGACAGTGGTGACTCTAAGGTGCCCGAGAGTGAGGAAGTGAAGCTTATCGCGGAGGGAGACGAAAGGGCTGTTAAGAAAAAGAAGGCAAGGGGGCCCAAAGGCCCAAATCCTCTGAGTGTCAAGAAGCCAAAGAAGGAGACTGGCGGCGCGCAAGGAGAAGAAGAGGAGCAAAGATCGAGGAAGACTCGAGTGGATCCAGAAGGGGCTTCAACACGCGCTGTCGATATCGTCGAAGGGGCCTTAGACGAGACACCGAATCCTCCAGCAAGAAGGAAGAGGAAGAGGAAACACAAGTCAAAGCAGCTTGAGGAATTGGCAGCTGCGGTGAATGAAGGCGACGAAGAAAATGAATCATTGTTATGAGTCGAATGCTTTTCGAGACGTGTTCTGGTTCGGTGAGTGTTGATGGGATTGCACACTTTGCTGCCCATGTAGGTAGCGGAGATGTGGGTCATGTTGATACCAGGTACTCCATGCAACACTTTATCAACCCTATAAGCAGCTTCATGGTCCCATTCTGCCCTTGAAACCACAACGCACAGCATAACGCCGCGCTATGCAAACTCCCACGCCAGGCTTGTATTGTTGTTCCGGTCATTCAACAGCGGCCAGACATGCCAATTCCCCTTCTCCAAACGATGCCCTGGTATTCCTGCTTCATGAATTTTCATCGATCTCTTTCCAGATTCCTTGAATCTTCTCCCTCTTCTCCTTCGCGATCTGTCTATTCCTAGCCGTTCGCTCAAGCCGCTCTGCTCGTAGGCATTTGTTCACTTCCCGCTTAGCGCCATTGCAATTGCCCAGCACCTTATGTAAGAAGCCTTGGGCGTGGCATTCATCGAGGGCGGCCATGACTTCTTCACAACCTGGTGAGCTGTTAGATGGCGAGTGAATTCAGTCAGGGACATGGAAGCGGAGATGAAGGTGGTGGGGCACTGGGAAGCGAATGAGATGGGGCAAGTACCTCTGTTGTCTTTTGTGTGGAGATGAGGATGCATCGTTAGCAGAGTAGAGAGCGAGCGCCGCAAGTGGCCGATCTATGACTGGAGGATTACCGTCGCTGCTCCCCATGATTCAAGCTCAAGAACAAAAGTGAATGCGGAAGCAGCCCGCGCGCCAAGATTTGGGCTTCACATGAGCCTTAAAGTACTTATGTTGGCTCTTCTGCATTTTACGGAATTCGCGGGCTTGAGATCTGGTGATGGCACAGTCACAGATTACTGCTAAGAAGCAGCAAGGTAATAGTCTCAGAGGAATGCCTGAACATCTACTTACATTCATACTAGAGCTCCAACAACAATACACAAACTACAAGAACAACCTTCAACAGCTAGCTCAAAGAGTTGGGGACGTCGAGCAGGACACAGAAGAGCACAAGTATGCGGACCTCGATTCTACCGTCCCTACTACCGTGGCTCCGCGTCCTCATTACGTGAGGTTTGCTTAACATCCAGACCGCTCATTCGATCCCACAGGCTCGTGCTAGAGACTCTGGGCCCGCTGGCCCCCGATCGCAAGTGTTTCCGAATGATCAATGGCGTTCTTGTTGAAAGAACGGTGAAGGATGTGACTCCGGCACTACAGATGAACTCCGAAGGATTGAAGAAGGTGCTGGAAGAGTTAGTGAAGCAGTACAAGAAGCAACAAGATGATATGGAGAAGTGGAAGGTCAGGTCTCCGAAAATGTGGCAAAGATGTTTGCTGATGATGTGTCGAAATATAGAAGAAGAACAATATACAGGTTGTCCAGCAATAGATGAATGCCAAGCTGTGGCTTAATCCGGATGTACCCTGCTCATCCGCCTCGCACCCGAAACCATATGGGAAGGGAAATCCTCAGGCAAGACGAATACAGGAATCAGCTTGTGCTGCGTCATCCTTGGGTCTTCGAGGAAATATTGCTTTCTCTCCCCCAACAATTTGTGTTGACTCGCCATGCAGAATGCATTCATGCCCAAAATTATCGTCTAACAGCAAGTACCTCCCAAAAGAAAACTGGTCATTGTCTAAGGCAAGTCATGAGCCACTATGATACCGGCATAACGGTCATTCGTCGCCTTCGGAGAGCAATGTGCGTTGCAGCTGATTACTGGACCGGAAGAATTATGCAGGATTATGTCAAGGTACGCGAGGCGATCATAGGATGGTCTAAATTCAAGGTCCGACACGAATCTGACTGGACAATGAACGTCACCTCGTGTTCTGCACAGCAAACATGAAGCTGACCAGCATAACAGCGTCCGAATATTTACGTTGCAAAAGTTAAGTATGCTTTCCACTCCTCAATGAGTCCTTCAGTCTACTCGGATATCACCAAGACTGTGCATGTTTTCGTGAGGCGGCCCATGCCCGAATGCACTTTGTCAACCATTTTACTCTTCCGAACCCCAGCCTTCGAATGACCTCTCCAATGAGGTTTTTCTTGCAAAGGGTGAAGCTCGGTCATCTATCTCGATAAGTATCGCTCTCATCATCTCCGAGAGTCAGCGCCATGAAACGGTCGCCGGAGCTCTGTCTTACATCAGACGGCCAATCATTTGCGCATCAGCGGATAGTGTTCGAGACGTTTCATCCCACTCTGATCTTCGGATGTGGGGTTTTACTAAAATGGAACAGTCTTATTGTATCTACAAACGCTTTGATAGCCGCGATTTCTTGTAGATAGTGGTATCCGAAGCATTTCGATTCTGTAGTGAAAGCCAGGCTGTTGCATCTTTTTTCAACAAGTGAAGGCTGTGTGTATGGTAGCATGAGGCACTGGTACCCAAGCCGGAGAAATAGCACAGCCGTTCTTATCGAGTGAGCTGTTCGCAGTAGCGGGTGCAAGATGCATGACGGCTGCATCGTTGTCAGTAGGTACCAGAAACCCAAATTGTTCGGGGCTTTTTTGGGCTAGAATCTAAGGCATCGCTGCCAGCCGTTATTGGGAGAGGGTCTCGAGAGTCTCATTCGGCTCCCAATGTTGCTTGAAGAGTGGTCAGTCTGCCGCGGTGCCCGCGGTGTGGATGGACAGAGGACCCCTCATAGCCACCCCTGTCATATTTCTGGGAGCTAGCCCCAGTCGCCCTTCCCTCGCGACTTGCTATGCGGTGTATCACAGTCTTTACTTCAGACATTTGCCTGCTGCATAGAGCCAATGTGTGTTAAAAAGAATATCACACACTCCTTGAGGCGACCATACACGCGTTTAACGCGATCAGGTAGAACTGCAGCTTCACTCCTTATATCTAGTTCTTCATCTCTCGTGGTACCACCCCCACTGGAAAGCAAGCTTCACCTCGACACTCGAGTCACCATCTGTCCTTTCCCCCACCGCTGATTGCGCCTGAAGCAAGACCTGGGCTTGGATCACTAGCGCTATCCAGGTTAGCAAGCAAATGTATGCGCCGCCAACGTCAAGCTCCTTCTCGTGGAAAGACTAAGCCTTGGATTAGATCCTCTGACCGCCTGGCCCATTGGAGCCCAACTACCTGCAAGTCCACCCTCCTTGACCCATTTGCACCGGCTGCAAGACACTGCGCGCAGCCGAAAATAGTCAGGAATAATACTATTGTTCGAAGACCAATTGGGCTTTTAGTGTTACTGGGGAGTGGTGACACCCACGCTCTTGCGCGGAAGTACCAACAGGATCGCGCATCATTGTCGAATCACTATCCATACCCCGACGATTTGGCGCAGCAATAGCCAGTGAATAGCAAAGCCTCAGACTGGGATCGCGCGAAATATCCAACTAGGCTGCTGTACAAGCAAAATACCAACAAACCTTACTGTGTTGTACACTTGTCCAGCACATCGAAGCTGCGGTCAGTCCGGTCATTCCGACCCAATTCCACTCGCCCTACCCATTCAAGCTCTCTCCCTAGAAGGAATCGGTTGGTTGCTTTGGGCTGCAGCTGCCCTTTATAATCATGTCGGTTTCCCCTCCGAAGGAGACTGCTGAGCAGGCAGATGCAAATGAAGACAACACTTCCGAGAGTATGGATAGAGGTGAAGAAGTGCAGGCGCGAGAGGCCTATGACTTCGAAGTAAAAGAGCAGGATCGTTGGTTACCGATAGCAAATGGTTGGTCCCTTTCCCAATACTTCATGCATTCTCGTCCTATGGATTGCGCGTTTTCGTCTTGCGACAATGCATGATGATGCCACCCCCGTATTGCCGTCGCTTATTGAACTCGCACGCGCAATAATCGTTGGTCTCCGGTCCTCTCATCCACAGTCTAAAGATCTGCGCCAGCATCTTATTTCTTTTATTTGTATGGTCAAGAATCATTGCTTAGTGGGCGTTCACCATGTCCCGCGATTCCCCGCATTCGATATCACCTCCTCCGCGTGGCTCACGGCCTCATAGTCTGGTTTCTGATGCTAACATACGCAACTTTGCTCCAGTGGCCCGTATTATGAAGACAGCGCTGCCAGAGAACGCAAAGATCGCAAAAGAAGCAAAGGAATGCATGCAAGAATGCGTGAGCGAGTTCATTTCCTTTATTACAAGCGAAGGTCTGTCCTATCCAATCCCCCCTCCGACGGAGTTGGTCTGATTTGGTTCGACAAGCCTCGGAGAAGTGCCAGCAAGAGAAGCGGAAAACAGTCAACGGCGAAGACATCTTATTCGCTATGACGTCCACCGGATTCGAAAATTACGCCGAAGCCCTTAAAATTTACTTAGCTAAGTACCGAGAAGTATGTTGTTTTGATTTCTGTCCCCTCAGCCTTACTTTTCTCCCTTAATACTTTCTACACAAGAAGACAGATAGAATAACATGACGACTTACCAGTTCCAGTCGCAAAATCAGCGAGGAGACAATCAAAATCAACAGCGGTCAGGCAGTGGCTACGGTGCTGTCGCAGGCCAGGCTGCTACGACTGGAGCGAGTGCAGGTGCAGGGACAGATCCTTCGACGGCGACAAATTATCAAGGACAAGAAGAGGGCGTGAACAACATCCTCAGTCCTCACCTCGACCCCTCACAGCAACAAGGGGTTGCTTATGGTGCAGTCTACCCACCAACCTCGACCAACAACGGCGTTGGCAGTGATCCATATTAAAACGCCAGCCTCGTTCGTCAGCGTCTTCAGCATCGATTTGACGGAACACAACATTTAGTCCAGATACTAATGTCTCGGGCGCTCGCTGACGAGCGACGGCGCCGCCCCCTGTTCTGAAGAAATTCAATTACACCTGTGATTTATTGACTACTAGGACTTGTGGGGACCTATGTTTGGAGGAACGGGGAATATGGGTGGTTATCTTGCATACAAATGTACATTCACCATCGAGCATGCTATGGGATTGCCCGTTGATATTGCGGCAGGAAAAAGCGAATCTGACTTTGGAGGATTTTGAGCATGGAGTCGGTGGAAAAACATAGACTTCCGGGATAGGCAACTACGAGGATGGAAAGGATGGGATGGAGCATGGTTTTTGATTGAGATACCAAGAGACTCTGGAGTCTATGTAGGATATCGAGTGGTTACTTCGCTGGACTCGCATTCCTCGGTGACTGGAAGTGATCTCGTCCATTTTTGCTCACAAGCACGTCTCGTTGCATGTCTACCCAAGACTAACTCCTCTTAATCATGTAGCCGCATGTCTGAGACAATGACCATGCCGTGCTCCAAACATCAAGCCATTGGCCAATCATCAGCATTCATTTACTCAGCCAATTAGCAGGATTTGAGACTGACAAAACCGAATGAAGTCATTTTGTTGGATCGTGAAAATGAGAGGATAGCAGTATGTCTCGACAGTCCTAGGCACCTTCTGACTGGAATTCCGATTTATCGCGATGATATAGCTGCTAAAATCAAGACCAACATTAACAAGTCCTTGATGGGAAGGAGCTGGCTTCAGGACTTCGGCGGTTCGTACTGACTTTTTTTAGAGGCTGAAGTTTGCTTCCCCGTCCGTGCCCAGCCCGTCCTCACTCAAATATCGTTGGACTTACAGTATGCGCGGTTAGCACCGGTTACTGTATCAGACCAAGCCCAGGCTTCGGGCAAAGACTTGGTGGGCGAATGACGTTGAACGAAGATATATAATCCTTTTGCGAGTCGATATTCGTAGCCTTCACTGATAATGCCAGACACATTACTCTCTTTCCCCCTTCTCCTTGACCTCTTTTCGTCTGCCTCTCTCTATGTGCTACAACCTCTTCTCATATTTGACTGAGTCATAAACATCTTTCAAGCACTCGGCTTGTTGTTATTTTCGTGCTACCTCTCCTACATTCCTACACTTTTGACTTCCCCATTCCCTACTCACCAAGCCGCAATGGCCCCTCCAGCAGCTACTGAGCCCAGGGCCACCATGGACACCCAGATCGCCACCCTAGTCGACCGATTGAGCGTCAACGGCGTTGCAGCACGGCGCTCGAAGGCGCCCAAGATCGGTGGAGGTATCGCTGCGCATGCCAGTAGCGATATGTTCAAAAACCCGGTTAGCCTCAACAGTTCGGGGGACTTGAAGGAAGCTGTCTGATGTGCTTTCAGGGTTACGGCAAGCCAAAGGCAAAGAGGTGGGACCGTACGTTTGTTGCAGACTATGCGCTGTTCGGGTTTTTAGCAGAGTGCTAATGGAGGGTAGATCGATTGAGTCAAGAGAGCAAATCGAGGAAGGTCGGGCACACTTTGATAGAGATGAAAGCAAGAAGTGGCTGACGGAAGCTGCAGCCGTCGACATTGAAAGGAGCTGCCAAATACCTCAGCAAGGAAGGCCTGATATCTCTTGGTGGAGGCTTGCCTTCGAGTGAATACTTCCCCTTTGAGCATATCGATATCAAAGTCCCCCAACCACCACACTTCTCGGAGCGAGACACGAAGAGTTCGGGGATTGAGAAGAGGATTGGGAAACATGATATTGCAGAGGGGAAGAGCGTATATGGTACGCAATGCTTCTTGAAAGGCGAGGTGAATTGGTGACTGAGTAAACGTCTCTACCTTAGATCTCCATGTGGCTCTCAACTATGGACAAGCTACAGGCTCTGCACAGCTACTACGTTTTCTTACGGAGCACACTGAGGTCAGAAGAGTTTCTCTAGGTTCGAAAGCCAAAGCTCATCTTCCTAGATAGTACACCACCCGCCATACCAAGATTGGCAATGTTGCATGAACACTGGCAGTACATCCGCCCTCGACATGGCCTATCGCATGTTCGTTAATCGTGGGGACTGCATCCTGACGGAGGAGTACACTTTTTCTACCGCGGCTGAAACTGTGCGCCCAATAGGCGGCCAATGCATTGGCGTGAAAATGGACGCAGAAGGTCTTCTCCCCTCAGACCTCGACTTGCTACTCAGCAATTGGGATCCGTCCGCTCACAATGGCGCCCCCAAGCCCTTCCTCCTCTACAATGTGCCCTCAGGACAGAACCCAACGGGTGCGACACAGTCATTGAAACGAAGGAAAGAGATATATCGTACAGCTCAGAAGCACGACATCTACATCCTCGAAGATGAGCCATACTACTTCCTGCAGATGCAGCCATATACCGGTCCTAATGCCCCAGACATCCCACCCCCAGCCTCCCACGACCAATTCCTGAAGACCCTCGTTCCCTCTCTCCTAAGCATGGACATAGATGGCCGTGTGATGCGCATGGACTCCTTTTCCAAAGTCATCGCCCCAGGTATGCGAGTCGGCTGGATCACCGCCTCAGAGCAAATCATTGAAAGATTTGTGCGCCATAGCGAGACCTCAACCCAAAATCCCGCCGGCCCATCTCAGCTGATACTCTTCAAGCTGCTGGAAGAGGCCTGGGGCCACTCCGGCTACCTAGACTGGCTGATCAACCTCCGTCTAGAGTACACTAAACGCAGAGACAACATCTGCGACGCCTGTGAGAAGCACTTACCAAAAGAGGTGGCAAGCTGGGTGCCACCCATGGCGGGAATGTTTCAATGGATTAAGATCGATTGGCAAAAGCACCCTTCGACAGGCTCGAAAAAGCTGCTGGAGATTGAAGATGAGATATTTCATGCTGCTATTACTCGGGGGGCACTGACTTCAAAGGGGAGCTGGTTTCGTGCTGAGCTTGGTGATCCCGGGAACGAGATGTTTTTTAGGACTACATTTGCTGCTGCTCCTGGAGATGAGGTTGAGGAGGCTATCAGGAGGTTTGGGGAGGCGCTGGGGGCGGTTTTCAAGTTGGATGAGGACACCAATGCTTGACCCACTTATTTTCCTGAATCTCAACGGCATCTGCGTGGGCATGTTACGAATCTGGTCACGAGCAAGGCGTTCACCTCGCATTTAAGCGTCTCGAATTTTGCGGCAAATTTCCATGTGACGCTGACAGACTTGGTTTGCGATAGATGATGAAGATTTTCATCTCCTATCTTGTACATAGACTCCAACGCCAATATTCTAGAGACCTTTTGCTTTGAGCACAATATGGCTCCCAGGTCCAACTGCATGGTTTGTAGCCTGTCCGTGTTCTTACGTTTCCCGCCATCCGAAGGCCCTAATTTATGAAGTTCACGCAGAAGAAATGCAGTATCAGACTCCCAAGCACGAAGTCTGCGAATGCCCTGTACACCATGCCACGTCAGCCAAAAGCACCCTCATCGTACCGTCTCAACGCCCAGTAGGCTCACCTTTCATGACTGACACTCCTAAATTCGGCCTTGTTCTCTGGATTCGTCTGAATCCTCAAACTAGCCGTCAAGACAAATTGCCCTACTGTTGCGCTGAAACCCGCCAGGAAAGCATTGAATGGCTACCACGTATCAGCACTATCCCTTTGCTACTCCAAAAGGCTCTAATAATAATTCAAAAGCCCGAGGCTGAATCGGCGACTCACATAATTCCCAACAATCACACAATACAAAAACTGCAATCCCCCAACTACAACGAGGAACGCCATGAATACATCAATCAGCTTCACCCTTTGCGACGTCGTATTCAGATAATTGTTCCATGACCCGAGGAGGACGTCTTGCGCCGATTGAGATGATGAGGAGCTCGAGGAGGAGGATTTGGTGCTGGTTGTTGTAGCGGAGGGTTTTGGGATAGGCGGGACGGAGGAGTTGGGGGAGATTTGAGTGCGTTGTTTGGACGGCATTATGAGAATGCCTAAGAGGCGGTTAAGGAGCGAAGCAAGTCGTGGTCGCGAAAGGGTGTTGGAAGAGCTTCAGAACAACAAATACGTTGCCGACTTTCGAGCGCCAAGGCCAGGACGGCAGCCTTCCGCGCAGGGGTGGTGAGGAGCTTTCTCCGCACCGTCATACTTCTTCTGCTTACACAGCTTCGTCCATTTGCTAAATTAACACTCGAAATCAAGCAAAAGCTGAAGGCAAGCTTTGGCCATGGTATGCCCTGCCACATCCTACTTTCCAAGGATTCTTGTGTTCAATTTTCAGCTAACTAGTGATATAGGACCAACCATCAACCCAGGCTTTCATATTGGCCCTTCTGACGGCGGGCGGTGGAATCACGGGCTACATACGCACTGGATCCGTTCCATCAATCGCTGCAGGCATGACTGTTGGAGCTTTAGTAAGCCCCATCTAAGCATTCCCCGATCCAATCGCCGATATCCTTGACGCATCCCATCTTCACCACTCGATCCGCGCCACCCATGCTCGAATAGTATCTGAAGCTGACATCCAATACACAGTACGGTCTCGGCGGCTTCCGAATCCGCAACCGCCAACCATATGGCGTTGAGCTGGCACTATTGGCAAGCCTAGTGCTGGCGGGAAGCAGTATACCTAGAGCTATCAAGACGGCGAAGCCATTGCCCATTGGCTTGAGTGCAGTAGCGGCATTTGGTTTGTATAGATTTGGGACTGTGTGGAGTGCGCAGGCTCGTTGAAGGAAGTCGCTGTGATACGGACAAGAGCACAATAATCCACCCTAACAACAATGTTACGGACGTTAGATCATGATCTATTCCCGTCTGCGATGATATTGCTGGTTTGTACACCTGCTGAATATCAAGCTGCGACGGTGCATTTGACGCCACACCCTGATACAAGATTTCAGCACTCCTGTTCGCCCCTCACAGCGTGTTACAGATTGGTCTGTAGTTGCAATCCGAGCTCCACAGCGTGATGCAGATTGGTTTGCAACTGCAATCCGGGCTTCAGGGTTGGCTGCAAAATTTTCAGTAATTCCTATTCTCCTATCATAGGGCGTTACAAAATCTCTGCAGTTGTACTCCGAGCTCCATCGATACGTTCCAGGATTATCCGCACTCGTTCTAACCTACTACAGCGTATTACAAATTTCTTCGGCAAGGCTCTGTGTCTGGATTATCCGAATGCTCACGAAACAAGCGGCTGTTGTGTCGTGGATTTTCTATTACCTCTACCATTTACATGAACCTCAAAGTGTGCAAGCTACAGTCTCCCTCCCCTGGCCTTGGATTGTTTCCACACTTTCCAAACCAACGCGATCAACCGTATGTCTCTGCCTGCGCTATTCCTCCAAGTGTTACCAGCTTCGGTTCTCACCGGTCAATCTCGTCTTTGGGGAGCATTCGGCGTTGGGCCATCATATGTAAGTCCGTGAGCCTCCACATATCTAAAAAAATAACTCTGTTTCGGCATTGGACGTTCCGCTCAGCATGATTCATACCAACAGCGCCAGCCGTCTAGCGCTGCCTGACCTTATTCTTCGCGTGTTAGATCTAACGCTTTACACTTATCTATTTCGATCAATTTGCGGTGTCCTTGCATCGTAGCCGCAAGATATAAGTCAGCAGGGAGGTAAAGCAGACTAGGATGCACATCTGAGCGTTGAAAGAGGGTATAGATCTTCTTGAATTCGTAAAACTGTTTCCGATCGATCGATGCAAAGAAAACGCAGACTGGGATTATTTTTTGAGGGTGTAGGTGATGAAAGCTTTGGAGGAAGGTGCAGATCCTTTTGCGTCCACATAGTTGTATTTGATGAGGGGATTGGGACAGGGCGCAGCTCCTCTTGCGTTCATAGAGCTGTTTTTGATCGATCGATCGGGAGTGAATAAAGATTGGGATGTACGCATGAAGATGTAAACGGTGAGTGCTTCTGAAGAGGATATATCTCTGTTGCATCTGTTGGCTGTATCTAGTCGATCGACAGAGAGAGAATATAGATTCGGATGACAACCTAGTCGACGGTCGTGCGTTCGTGGGAGAATGCAGATTAGGATGAAGGAATAGAGATGTAAACAGTGGGTGCATACATATCCTCCTACGTTCTTGGAGCTATGTCTGGGCGGTTGACGGGAAGCCGTTACCATTCGATCTGCATGCGCTGGTGCAGCCCGTCGTGCAGGAGGTTGAAAAGCCAGATATAATCTCGGGGCAGGCAAGAATGATCTGTGGAGTCTACATGCGCGTTGAAGGCAATTGACGTAATAATGTGTGAAGGTGAGGGAAGAAATAATCGAGGATGAAATAAAGAGAGCGCAGGAGAGATGTGATATATGTAATTGACATTTGCGAAAGCCTGTAAGCACATGATCCAAAATGGCCGTACACATACATCGACGTCTTCATGTCTCCTCCATAGCCTGGGAATCTTCCAGATCTGGATCTTGGATCGTTTCGTCTTCTTCCTCGTTCAGCATATGTCCTATCTCGACACTGTTCCTCAGAACCTCCCTTGCCTTCTCCTCGTCATCAATACTCATGTCAGACTGGACCAGCATCACCGCTAATTCGGGTACTAAAACAGCTTGCACAAATCCTGAAACGCCCCCAGTCGAGATGAGGTTATCTGACTTTGCAAGGCGGCGGATCTTGCTGGCGAACTTAGACATTATATTCTCCATCCTATCAACAGTCAGCTAGGGGAGTTCTCGGTTATTCCAGTCAAATGAATTAAGGCGCATACATCAGTTTTGCACCTCTGCCCCCATAGTAGCCAGGACTCAACTCTTCGACCCTGTTTCCACTCATCACATCTTGCTGCCACGTCCAATTTTTGCCGCTTTTCACCAGGTCGTCGAATGCGTTTCTATAGAATGAAATTCTCCTTCTTTGCAAGATATCATCAAGAGCCAGATGGTAGTGATCAAGCCGGCCATCAAAACTTGGCCAGTCAATTGTGGGATAGCCCTTTCCTCTCCATTCATCCTCTGCAGCCTCTCTCTTGTGGCTCTTACAAACCTGGGCTTGCTGGCGAATAGTCAACCGTTCGCCAATTTTCATCGTTTCTTCTAGGAACAATTTTCCGACAGGCTCTCTACAGAACGGACAGAGTGACGGTCCTGTTTTTTTTGTGAAGATAGGCATATCCTCGGATGTGATACAGTAGCTGTCCTCTTGACGGGGATTCGCAGCGGCGTCTTCAGATGGGGAAGTGATGGATGGTTCTTGATTCAACGCATCCAAATATGCAGAGTCAGCAGACGAGAGACTACTAGACAAGCTGGGAGGTCTGAATCGTGGTATGGATATGCCAAGCTTTTCTGCTGCGACTCTCTTAGCGTTTTGAAAGTTGGCATCAGCAGGCTCCAAAGATCTCGTCTTTCCAGACGTGTCATCTCCACCCAGTACGGGTACGCCCTTGAAGGTCGGGCGGGGTTTCCGTTTCTTGGGTTTAACATTCTTGGGCATCTTGAATTCAGGCATTTGTGAGCCTTGGGACGATTTTTGGGTGCTCTGGGTGGAGCGGTGAGACGCTCGTTGAGACCGGGGCGAGCTTGGGATAGGAACAGGCATTCTGAGCTGTGGGTTCTTGGAATTCGCTTCCCTTTCATCCACTGATGGGCGGTCAGCGTTGCTGTCTAGCAGCCGAAGAAACCCACAACGTACCTTGCTTCCCATTCTTTTGGGCCTTTGAAGACGAGGCATTTCCCTTCCTTTTAGGCGTTTTTAATCCGCCTGTATTTCCCTTCAAATGTATGTTTAGGGGTTGGGAAGAAGCTGAGTATGTTGTAGTCTTCTGCCTCTTTGGAAGGGAGCTCCACATGTCCATCGGGTCCAACCCCTCGTCCACCTTGACTCTCTTCTGGCTCCCTCGTGAGCCACTACGACTTCTCGAACCCTTCCCTAACTCGAATGTAGAAGTAGGGATATTGGATAGCGAAGAGTCAAGGCCGGATGCGCCTTCATCGTCTTCGGCCTTCACCGATGTAGATTCCTCACTCTTTCCCGCTGCTTCAAGCGAACTGCTCTTTCTCTTCCTTCCGCTGGCCGTCGGTAGGGAATCATCGGACTGTGCATCTTCATGCTCTCGTTTCGTTGGAAGTTCTTCATCCGAGCTGACTGGAGCAGCATTGATCTCCTCTTCGGTCAGGCTCTCTTTCTTGACTGGGAGCATGGGACGGGGTTGATGCAGGCTCTTTTGGTATTGGTAGTCATTGCGTCTCAATCCAAGGGGCTTTCGAGGCTTGAAGCTTAGATCATATTGAACTGACATTGCTTATGAGCATATCTGGTGTTCAGCCTTTGAGGAATGCGCGGCAACCGCGACCCGTGCAGCGCAGGCACGTGATGCTTGGCGCTAAACGTGGCCATGTCTCGGTCGTTGAGAGCTGGGTAGTCGACACTCTACTTGCAGAATCGTGCGATAGTTATGTTGTACGACAATATCTCTGTAATACTTAGTGTAGTGGAAAAAGAACGAATGGTCGGTGTTTTTTGCATAGTGCTTTCACTCCGAACCGGGAATGCTAATCGGAAACCCCCTCAACTATGCGGATGCTATGCTGTTCTACATCCCCCAATGCAACGAATGCTAGATAGAATGCCTGAATCCCCTAGTTCATGACAGTCGAAATCCCAGGGACGCCACGCTAAAGCCAAGAATGCGAAAATCAAAGCCCTCTATCAAAATGTCAACTTGACCTCTTGCTCCTTCCCAAACTCTGGATCATCCTCGTCATCAAGCCACGCATTATGCCCTATATCTGCAGGCCCAGTACTCGAAGAAGGCATTGTCAGTGGCGACCTTAGCGGCGGTCTCTGAGGCGGTGGCGTATCACTCTTTTCTTCTCTCAATGGCGACATCCTCGGAGACTCTTGCGGGAATTGTGAAGAATCCCGCGGCGATGGAGAGCGTAAGGAACTCTCGAACGATAATCTACTGTGATTGGCGCTTCCTGGTAGATGCGATGGAGATCGCTGTGGGCTTTCGAATGATACTTTGCTCTGCTCTGCATTTCCCGGTTGTTTCAAGGCGACAGCCCCGCCGGAGAGATTGTACTCATCGTAGCCTTGGTCGAAAGGGTTTCCTTTGTGGCCATTCGGTAGTGACACGTTTGAGGCTTCTACATCGAGGTTCCTGGGTCGGAAAGCGATGCTTTCGTTGTAGTTCTGGGTCGGTCGAAGGTTCGAATAGGGGCTTTGTTGGGAAGGCTCTCCATTTGCAGCTGAGCCGTTGAGGTTGAGCTTCATTGGCGGTAGTGTCGATTCCAGCTGCTTGACCTCGATCTGCTCGCTGTGTAGTTCAGCTTTGATAGCCTCGATATCGAAGAGCACATTCCCACCGCCCTCGGCATTACCTGCGCTCCAGTCGTCTTCGTTTCTCATACTATCATCATACGTCTCCCAACGTTTCCTCTCTGCGAGCTTGCCTTTCTTGAAGAAGCCAAATTTTCTCTTACCAGGTTTCGCCTCTGCTTCCTTTCGCGCATCGTCGATCTCGCGAATGAGCTCTCGTTGACGCTTTTCGTGGTTCTCTGGGTCGGGGTCTTGGATTTCGGTGAATTCATCGCTCTCTACTTCCCACCCTACTTCTCGGAGTAGTCTTGGCATAGCAGCACGATATGCCATATGTCCGTTGACGAGCTTGGTGACATCAATGTTCTCGAGACCGCGGATACCTTCGACGGGCGCGAGCCCAGTTACTCTCATGATGCCGCCAGCTGTGGCGCGGAACAAATAGCCTACAGAGCTTAGTAAAGATAGAGAAGGACAAGGCAAAAGACGACATACCCAAGATCCAGTCATTGGAGGCATAGCCATTGACGAATCTTCCAGATATGACCGCTCTTACGCGCAGGTACTCATCTTTGTTGGCCACAATCGGCGACCCAAATAGATATACGTTCTGTATCAGACCGAATGCCCCCTTATTTGCCAGCTCTCGCAAGGCGGCGAAAATGACACGTGCTCCCAGGGAGAACCCAACAAGCGTAATAGGCCTGACGCCAAGATTTCGGTCAATCAGCGAGTCTGCCAAAATCAGACCGGCAGCATTTGCCCGACCCATAGACACAGTCCACGGATTATCAATCAGGTATGAAAGCTTCGTCAAGACGATAGGTAGCTGGAGTGATGCCATGAGAGCAATGAGGATAGTGCTGCCAAGAACCTGTTGCAACCCTTGCGTAAGAGCCTCGGTAGCCAAGATGCTAATGGTATCACCCATTGACTGAAGCATCTCGGGCTCCCAGAGTACTGAGTACATATCTCCCATGACAGGATCGACCGTACTATACGGTAACCGTACATCGTCAATTTTACCATTCATCCAGCCCGAGATCGTCACAATTAGGTTGACACGCTTATTGTTGTGAAGGGGTTGGTACTCGAACGTTTGGACTGCCCCCATTCTTCGGTTCGAAGCCCGCACGGCGATTGTACCACCAGTAAGAACAGCCCCAGAAGTGATAAGCGCAGTGCCTCCAGCGCCAGCAAGGAAACCGCCTGTGCCAGCAACACCGATTGTCGTGAAACCGGCAGCTAGGCCAGCACCTATGACTGGAGCTAGCAGTCCTGCAGAAAGACCGATGACGAGGCTGCCACCAACGGTAGCTAGTCCCATCATCATGTATCTTCGCTTGAGAGCCTGCTTTCTCCGATTCTCCATATGTTCAGCCTCGTCCCAGGTCTCCTTGTTAGCTGCTTCTTGCATCTCCAGTGAGTCGGTGACGCGCTTCTCAAAGCGGCAAATCTCTAGCCACGAGACCTCGAGAGAATCCCCTACGCGTTCAAGCAGCGTCCTTGACCGAGCGTCATAAATCGAATCTGCAAGGAGGACGAGGAAAAGATCGCAGAGCACGGTCCACCGAAGGTCAATATCTATGTTTTTCGCTTTCCCCAGCTGTGACGGCGTTCGGACTTCGGGCATTTCGCCCTCTTCATGCTCCTTGTACAGGGGCAGTGAAGCGGTCTCCGCAATATTTTCATGGAAAGATACCGATGAGGAAGCCGTCGATGCTCGTTGCTGGCCATTGAGCTTTGGCGAAGCCAGGGACTCCTTATCCGCAGACTCGTCAGCCATTGGATTCTTGACGCGAGCATTCTGCATGAGGGCCGGAGTCAAATCTCCAGGCTCAACGCCATGTTCAGCCAGTTGCTCGATCATGACTTGTTCCGACGAATTGATTTCCATATGCATGTACAGCCTAACCATCATCTGCTGACTCCACATCTTCATAGACTCGATGGAGATATTTCGCCCCTTCTTGGTATTCTTCGTACTCTCAATATCGTCCATCTCCTTGACCATTTGCGCCATAGCCAACCTTGTAATACCCACATAAGCTATCCTCTGCCCTTCCGTCAACAGATCTTTCGTAGCCTGCAATTGGGCCAGGGGGTCCCTCTGATAGTCGTCCTCATCCACAAGATCCGTACCCTTCGACTTGAAAAGATAATCCGTATTATCGTCCATACTCGTAGCGGATTGCGCGTCCTCGTCAAGCTGGACTTTGGTATATCCTTTCCCTGCTCCTCCAAGCCCAGTGTAGGCGTCTGCTTCATCGTCCGAGTCTCGAGCTTCACGAGCGATGAGCTTTCCGTCGTCGTCGTATAGATCGAAGGGAGCGAACGCTGGCATATTTTGCCATTCTTCCTCCTTGGTGGTATCTTCTTCGGGTTTGTGAGGGGCGAGCGCTTGATGCGAGTAGGCTGATACTCCACCTGTGGTACCGCCTTGGAGGAGGTTGTCGACGACGGAGGGTAATCGTGCATGGGAAAGCGTCTTGTCCTCGGACGGCTTCTGAGGACCCAGGGGTGGAGCATGGTCAGGTTTGTCCTCGGCTGCTGCTTGGACGGGTTGCTCCTCTTGCGTGATATCTCTGTTGTCTGCAGATGAGACATGGTCAAGCTTGTCCTCGAATGGGGACACGGTCGGTGCTACTACTCGAGCATCCTCTTCGTCCTTTGTAGGCTCCTTGTGGCCAGCAGATGGGAGATAGTCAGCCTCCTCTCCTGCTGTTGATGCGGCCAGTGTATTTTCCTGCTCTGCTAGATGCTCCGTAGCTTTCGACTCTGCGGAGATTACGTCCCGTACTGGCGACTCTGACCGTGATTGTCGAGCACTTTCAAAATCCTGGTCTTCTCCTTGTTGCCCTTCATCTTCTGACGTTGTGCTGTCTTCGATAGGAGAAAGCGCCCGCCGTTGTGTCCACTTCACTGGTAGCCCAAAGTCGTCTAGCTCCTTTCGCTGCTCTTCGTCCCCTTCTTTACCCTCTGCAAGTCCATTTTTAACACCATTAACAGTCGCTAGTGTTGTAGCCGCAGCTGCAGGCTCTTCTGATTGTGGAGATGGCTCACTACCGGCCATTATGCAGGGTGGGGAAACCCATGTGGTCAAGCTTTTTGGAAGCGCGAGATGCTATATAGGCTAACGAATTATGGAGTCGTCATACTATGCTCAAATAAGACTATCAACACATAAATGGAAGTAATGTAAGGATTTTAAAAAGCTGACACGCTAAACATCCCAGGGTAATTGTACGTTTTCGGACATTTCGGGCTAGGACCTTGTATATTCTCCGCGTCAAACCACTTGCTACGGTCTACCAGATGCTGAGCATGTTGCAGCTGAGATGCGTTTTGGATGTCATGTGGTATTGAGGTTGAATCATGCAGGATTTCACGTGCAATAGATGGAGCGAGTACGGAGTATTGCAAATTCATCATAGGCATCATAACATTTTGCAACTATTTGCTTGAACTAAACACGACACCCTTTGCCAGATCGCGCTCTAAGAAAATCCGATCGCCGATAAAGAGTGTAAGTAGTTGGAACAAAAGATTGAACAGGAGGACTGGTCAAGTGAACCCAGCCTCGAAGATACGCCTTCGCGGTGAAACCCTTCACTTCATACCGATCCATATTCATAGCCTTCGCGTCTTGTCTCAGCAGAGAAGTGGCAAGCCATTCGTTGATGAGAAGGTATAGACAAGAATCGAACATTTGATCCC
>JAABUS010001925.1_pt1 | contig 42023 bp, 47 predicted proteins | sample 5560161 | NCBI WGS metagenome assembly JAABUS01 (sample SAMN10711885, study PRJNA513376) | rock metagenome | isolation source: Antarctica rocks | place: Antarctica: Victoria Land, Trio Nunatak nord | collected 2016-01-04
GGTTTTGGTAGTTTGGGGAATGCGATAGGGGTCTGTTTAGTGGAAAGGGTAGTGCAGGAACGAGGGCGATTAAGAAGAGGGCACTGCCACCCTCGGTTGCATTTACCACCCACAGATCCGATGTCTTCTTCATGCTTTCGTCCCTTAAGATTCTCCTGACTAGGCCATTTGCACTCCCCCTTGACCGGAGACTTCGCCAACTCCATAACCATCTCCACTCCCTCGAACAATTATGAACTCCCTACAGACCCTCACCACCTCCAAGTCCACATCAACAGCAAACCCACGCACCAACAGCAAACCCCACACACTGACCAATACCCAACCACCCACCCTATCCACCCACCCTATCCACCCCATCTATCCCCCATACCCCAACAAGACTGATTTAAACTCTTCCTGGCACACACCGGATCTGCGAGGTAAATGGTTGAGGGAGAGTGGTTACTGCTGGCGTATGAGGTGGTGAGGTTGAGGGAGGTATGGGGTAGTGGTGTGGATGGAGAGGTTTAGATGTTTTAGTTGCTAATATGGTTGTGAGTATCCCGGATGGGTGCAGATTAGAGGGGAGGAAAGGTGGCTTCTCATGGAGCGGGGAACAGGGAAGAGTATAAGGATTTGCTTGGGGGTGAGGGGGTTTTATGGAGTATTGAGTCTGGGTTATTGGAGGTTGTGAGTGGTGGGCTGGCTGGTCGAGTTGATGGCGCTGATAATAGGATCATGGATTTGGGTTGCAGAACGTGAAAGAGGAGTGGATCGGTATCTAGGCTGGGTATGTGGGTTCGGATATTTGATGACTTGCGTGTTGTGGAAATAAGACGCTAGATGCTGTGTTCTTATAGTAAAGAGAATCAGGGCAGGCATGCTTAGGTATAGATATGCGTACCCCAGAGATAAGATTTTGACAGAGCTCTCCGGAACACTCTTGCTTTTGCTCCAGAACGGACCTCTTCAATCGGTTCCCCAAGCTGTACAAGATTTCGTCTCATCTTAAGAAGCGTGTATAAATGTAAATCTTAGGGACTAATTACTATCTCCAGAAGAAAGATTGCTATGGTATTGTGACGTGTGTTGTATCGAGGTTCCCTTATACATAACATCGAGATTTGATTGTGAACAATTCTACTATACTTAGAATTGGAAGTCCTCAGTCAATATCCTAGATGTTGTTCAGAGACCCGATTTGGAGACTGCAAAAGCAGAAATCGTCTATAAAAAAATGTAAATCAACAATGGAATGGAGAGAACAACTACCTTGGCATAGCTCGAGCTCAGGATCTTTCGAGTGTTGGTTCAGGTGCAAAGAATGTAAAGGGATTATGACATAGCCAGGAGGCAGATCTGGCTGCTTAGAAAAGGTCTCAGGGGTATCTGATTATTGTATATCTTCGTACGTTTGATGATCCAGCTTTCCAGGCAGGGCAGAACGGTCCAGTACACAGTTGTTACCAAGTAGATTGACCGAGCAATTTTCGCTCGGTAGAAAAAAGTAATTGCGTTGCTAGATGTCCATGTATTATAGTTGCTGTACTAAAACTTCTGATAGACCACTGTCTCGGTGCTACTTCCCCCAGGCCGTACTGGTCATGCATGTCTGGCAATCCAGATGCTGATTGCAACTCCATTTTGCGCTGTTCTGGCGCTCTTCCTCCTGCTATAAGCACTTACTGGTACCAGTGAAGCCACAGAAACGAAATTCCTACCCGTATTCTTGCATTCCAACGGGACTGAGGACCCGATTTTGAGATCCTAGAAAAATTGAGATTTGCTCTTGATCGCTCATTCAGTTCTCAAGCCACCTCGATTGCGCGACAGCGATCTACCCAGGATAGCAAGGGGCAGAAGCCCACGCCCTATCTCACACCCAACTTCAACGAGCATGCGTAGACTGGTCTGTCCGCTCCTTCTCGAAGCCGATCTCGGACGTCAAAGACCGAATTATAGATTCGGAGGAAGGATTGCGGTTAGCCAGAGACGATGAGATGGGTGCAGAAGCGGCCCTTCTGGAAGCCCGTAGGGATTACTGGGTCTCCATTTATGTGGCAACTCATCACAAATATGAAGGTAGGTTGTAAGCGGCGGGGACGTAAGGTAGGCGCCTGGCCAACAATGGTATCTGATTCGGCACGAATATTACTGTGTCTGGCGACGAACAAGCTGTGAACGAACCGTGTTTGGCGGGGCGAAAGCCAGGCTTGCCGTATTAGTGCCCTGCCTGCTTCAGTGATGCCGGTTTTCCACTCGTTTCTGGGAACTTCCGCTTATTCGAACCTAATTCGCACCGGATTCCATGCACTGAATAGCTGTTCCGATGGCTCGACAGTGTGATCGTCTAGACTGGTCGCTTCCCTGCGTTTGTAAAGCTCTCTGTCTGGTGATCTGTCACTTGACATGGCCTAGCATTGATGTCTTGCGGTAGAGAACGTCATCCTCTCTTTCAGCCTGACAGAGAATGAAGGGGCTGCTTCTTCGAGAGGCGACTGTACAGCTCCGTGCCCGGTCGATGGCGTATTGACGTTCTTACAGCGCTAAAAATCAAGCTCCATCTGTCGTAATCACAGCTTCCGGATGCCCTCTTTCTCACGCTCTGCATGACCCTGTTGTTAGGGCTTGCTGCTATGAGTAAGTCATGGACGGTGTTATGCCATTTTTGTTTTTGCATCAAGGATCCCTTTGTCACCCATTTGTCAACCACGCCCATGTAATCTGCAGCGCGCGACAGTGTTATCGAGTCTGTGGGGCCATAGATTGTTTCGCTAATGATCAAGGCCGAGAGGCGATACTCTTGGCTTGTCCCCCACTGCCGAAGCTTCGCGTATGCCGAACCAAGCAAGGATTTAACCGTTCCAAGGGTGCTTTCTAAGGGGACGTGAGATTCAGAAGACGCTAATGAGCAGCCGTCTCTACCTTCAATAGCCGTCTCACGTTGAGTCCTATATCTTCACATAGTCTCACTGCTTCTGCTGCATCGCCGACATGGAGCATCACTTCCGCCTTTGCGGTCATAGCCATCCAGTGGGCAGTACGGTTCTCACCCTCTTTAGCGAAGTGCTCAACGGCTTGATCCCACATCTCATAGGCCTCACTATATCTCTCCTGCGTGATGTATAGATTGCTAAGGTCCTTCACGAAGTATATCTCGAAGAAGGAGATGCTATCAGCTTTGATCTGCGATCTCACGGCCCGCGCCACTTTCTGGCCGGCACAGAGATTCGCATTGCTTTTACCATGGTCGTGGTCCCAGTGAATGTTAATTTTGCTCACCATCACGCGAAGCAACACACAATTAAGAGATATGTCACACTTTTCCTCGCGCTCTAGCAAGGGCAGTCCGATATTGACAAGGAATTCGGCGCATTCGCGTTGATATTGATGTGAGAAATATAATTCAAACCATATGACCGTTGCCGCCGCCCACCCGAGTTTGGTCCCTTCGCTGTGGATCAAAGCACAACATCGATCAGCATTTCTTCCAACAATTCTCTCAGATCCGTTTCGCTATCTTCTGGTTGAAGCCTATAAATTCCAACATTTGTGGGCTGTCGAGGTTCTCGGGAAATGGCGACAAGTTCGTCATCCTTAGGCGATATATTCATGTGGACGTTATTCGTATAAAACGCCAGCTTTCAAGTGTATCATTGAGAGCTGGTCTCTGCTAACTTTCGTAGCGTTGTATGGTCTATCACCAGAGGTATGACTCCAATTGAGGTGAAAGGCGTTGACACCATCCTGGACTTGTTTATGGCTGAGCCTGGTGTTCAGAATGGTAGATTTAGTGCTCAGGATGCGTCTCAAATTTGAGGTCAAGGAGGGACAGGTGTCAAACAGTAAAAGAAAGAGATAGACTCACGACTGATTAGTTTGCCACATAATCCACTCACGTTCCCATGGTTGTACTCGATGCCGTTGTTACAGCTTAACCCTCAGTAAGGGTCCAGGCTAGCCTCTAGAATACCCAAAGCAATATACACCCCAACCATGACACCCACATCCGTAAGCTCATCCACAGCCATATACTTCGACCCATTCCTCTGCCTCCCTCCCAATCCATCCAACTCTCTCACCTCCTCAGCAACCTTAATACCGTTCATAGCCGCCAACACAATCCAAAGCCCCATATTCACCACTCGCCATCCCATCAACCTCCCTCTCAATCCAACTGACAGACGCACAGCTGCGGCAACAACCAACGACACGAAGGTGAATGGCAGCAGCCCAATGCCCAGGTGCGCGAGCGCGAGACGAGTGATCTCCAGAACGCACATCAGGACCTGCGCGAGGTTGAGGAGGTAGTAGCACGTGAGGAACACGCGGTAGACTCGGCTCCGGTCCTTCCATGGGCGCCACAGAGAAGACGGCGCCGCATCTTCGACGTCCGCGAAGCCTTTGTTCTGGTGATTGGGGCCACGGTGTCTTAGCTGGGGTCTTGTTTTGCTCCGCGCTGGAAGCACGAAGAGGATGGCGATAGCGAGGAGGTAGAGCCATGTGCATAATGGGACAAGGATGGTGTCGAGGAAGCAGGAGGTTAGGATGTGGCTGTAGAGGTGGGAGATTGGGCCCTGTGCGAATGGTCAGTCTGTGTCTTGCTTACATCCAAAGGCCGGAGGCGGGACGATCTGATACGTACAAAACCCTCGGAGCGGTTGGTGCAGAGCTTCATCTGTCATCTACGAACGTATTCCCGTCAAGCACGGTGCAAGTTTGTAAAGTGCTTAAAAGACGAATTGAAGTAGGAAAATCGCAAGGACGTTTCTTCGACGTTGAGGTGGAAGAGGCGGGAGGGAATGGAGCAGCCCCCACATTCCTGACGCCGGTATAAGGCATCACGCGTAGCGACACAGTTCGATTGGTGTTTCACCGTTTCATTGCTGTCTCAATCGAGCCGGAAGCAGCAAGGAAAGCGTTCCACGCTAGCCTCTTCGACGTCCGGAGAAAGCCACTGCCGAAGCCACAAAGCTTGGTATGAACTAGCGCCTAGAGGCAAGATCACTTGTACGGATCGTCGGATTAGGGGACTCTCACTCAGCGCAACTGGCCTACAGGACTGGCGCAATCCATAGATCCGGTAACAGCTCCACGTGTCCTAAGAAGGAAATTCAATCAAGACCACCTCTCGAGCTCCTTTCCCGGCAGTCATAAACAAAGGCGCGGGTACGGAGGCTGGTTGGTAAAGATGAAGTTGGAATGAGCGGATTAGAAGAGACAGGAGCATAGCAGTAGCAACAAATTCTAATTGTTGGACGTCTACTATTTGCTTCTTCAGCATACAATCCTGGCCCCCTTGGTATTGCGCGTTAGACAAAAGTTTATAAGCGGCGCTTGGAACGACGCATGTATGCATATTGACGCCTTCGCTTCCGCAGTCCATGCATTGAAGTCGTGTGATCGCATGTTTTGCGTCTCTTCTTGAGACTTGAGGCGATGCATCAGACTGGCAACCAGCGCAGAATGCTGCTTACTAGGTATCAACTTGCCTCAGTATTCAGACCATATAGAAAGATTGTTGTAACAGCGCGCGCTTGACAATGCGACGCTCGATTTAATGCGTCGCGACATTAAGCGTCGCACTCGTACAATAATCTTTCTATAGGATTTGAGGGCGGAACCTCGAAAACCTATCAAAATTGAAAAATAAATTTTAACGTTATATTCGTCATGCGATACAGTCTTAATTACTATATTTTACATCAACTAGACTATATTCGTCGCTAGATTTTAATAAGTTTTAATTATCTATAATCAAAATAAATACTAATAGTGTGTTTTACACGTCTGCTAGCATCAAAGCAAAAAAGTTTTTTTATTTTTTAATTCTAACAGGTTTTCGAGGTGCCGCTCTCAGACCTTATGCGAAAAAAAAGTTCTGCCACCTTACTGTATGCAGTTAGCACCTTGCTAGATTTAGCAGTTGCACGTGATACGGTACATAGTTATGCGAAATAATAAGTAAGCATAAGGTCTGACTACTGAGGCAAGGTATCAACAAAAGGAATTAGAAATCCGACCAGTATCGGAGATAGACGGTGCGACACGACACTGAAGCACAGGACACGATCAAGTACTTAAGATGCACGACGAACAAGTAAAATCAAGCCCATTTTGGCAAATATGAGAATGGTGAATGTTTTTCGCCAGCTAATGAGGCGTTCAGCTCACTCCATTTAGCCATACAGCTTGCAAGAATGCTCATAGTGTCCCACATGCGATCCTCGGCGTCGTAGGTTGCAACACATACATACTGAAGAGCAAAAACTGAAGCCTTTCATGGTGACTTCCAACGTAGGGTGAGAAGCAGGGTAAGCCTGGTAAATTTACCATGATCCACAGTGTAGGAACTCTCTTTCAAGTCCACTATGATCCAACCACTGTCCAGAAGTCGCTGCTGCTGTCTTAGGAAATCTTCACGTTCGTACTCTCCGTGCCATAGCACATCCACCAAACTTTCAGCGCTGTCACTCGAGGTCGATTCGCTCGCGTACTTTCCCAACGCGATTGGCAACTCCAAACCGTAGCGGAAGTCCTCATCGCCAGGCACTTCCTTGTCGCGAAGCACTTCCAGTCCAGGCAAATAGTGTCTCTCTAGATTCAGCCTGAGAGTCAACGATGGTCTGTTGCTGCCAAGAATTCGAAGGCAAGCTCCTGTGGCTAGATCGAAGTCGTCCACCAAACCTTCCTTGAACAAGGATGAGGAGTTCTGCAGGTGTTCCGGTCGAACTACCACTTTGCGGATACACCATCGATCTAGAGTAGTGCACGTCCCGTCAGAATATTGCCACAACCTCTTCGGCATAGGGATATCCAACTCCAGGCTTCGCAAACTGTGCCTGTTGGTCTCACCAATCATCTGAAGGAATGCGTAAAGAGGATCCCAGGTGCTTTCTCCTGCAACTTTGAACGTGTTCGACCTGTATAAAGTGGCAGCGGCCTCATATGATATTTGTCGATTGCAACCTAAAAGGCCTAAGTTCAAACAATTAAGGACAGTGGTATCGATCTTCGCTGTGCTCAAGGACCTCAGCGACACGGTTCCGCGATCATCCGAGACTTCTTCTCCTGATGTGTGTGAACAGATTGTAATCGGCTCAGATGCCACGAGAAGATGACCGTAAATCTTGATTCGAAGCTCGGATGGCAAGTCGGGAAAGCCGGGCGCGGGATAGACGGACAGGCCGAGAGGTAAGCCCCTTCGTCGACGAATCCGGCAGACAGTTTTGGGCATATTTCAGGATGTGCTCTGAGATTTTGAATAGCTGAGATGTGGTAGAAGCTGGAGAATGTCCAGATCACCCAAGAGATTCGGTGAGCGTGGAATTGAGATGCTGTGTTGACTGTAGCAATGAACAAGGACCATCAAAGTGTACTATGCGCTTCAGACGTCTGGGCGGATTGCAGGATTACTGCCGGATGTGCAAGTACGAAGAGTTCGGCATGATGAGGTCGCGAGATAAAGTTGACCATCCATTCCGCCTCCAAAACAAAAAGCCACCTGTCAGCTCCTGAGTCCTGATCAAACAAGACGCAGCCAAATTCTGAAAATTGAGGGCGAAACCAGACTGAAACAGGATAGAAAGAGCCGCGCCCGCGGTTAGCTCACTTGTTGCGAGCTCACAGCCCGACTGTCCATCTAAATTCTAAGTTCGAACACTTCCATCGGTACTTCAGAATTACACGCTTGAACGTAAGCTCAAGCTGGCTCACACAATGGATAAAAGATGCCCGCTAGTGTCAATATAAGCTTGGCATTAGCAATAACGTTCGATAGACCATGGCCTCGCTACGCTGCCGTAATCGGGAAAGGCTCGCTGCCAAGATGTTATAGCATCAACTAGAACGCGCGCTTTCCACCTATGCCACAATAGAACCTTGGCTCAATTGCGTTGCCTTGTCTTCGTTTCTAATCCTCTTGTCTCAGGTACAATCCTGCAATAGCGAGAGGCCAAGCAGGCTGTCGTGCCGTCGACGATGTTTGACTTTTACAAAATTCCGAATCTATGTGTAGGAGGGCGATGTTCGAGGAATATGCCTCGCCTTATTAGAAGTGTGGTCTATTCGTGGCATGGCCTCTGCTCGATTACTCTTTCCAAACGGACGTGAAATGCTCATCAATTGTTTTGGACCAGGTTCCAGCTAGGCAGAAGGTCTTGATAGTGGGAACTTCAAAAGGTCAGGAGGATGGGGATGAGGTTCAAATATTACGTTTCGACTGTGACTTATCCCATCCACGGACACTGAGTTGCGTAGTAATCCAACAGGCGCCCCGGCGAGACCTGGAATAGGTGTCCGCTTAGCTACGCCATAGGTTTCACCTGCCACTCCATGGTAAGTATTCGGGGATTGTTGTGTCAGAAAAGGTTTCCTAATACCGGCCGATAGCATTTGAACCCCGGGTACGTGAACAGTTTTTGCCCGGTGGCGGCGTCTTTCCATTGGCTTGAGGAAAATTGCAGAGTTTACTAGGAGGTAGAGAGACGTGAGACGAATCATGCTGGCTTCTAACAATCGCGACCTCGTCTTCCGCCGGCCTACTTCTTATGCACCGATTCCATTCTTGGAAAAAGCGAGTTGCATTAGCTTACTTTGGTGAAACCTGTTCCCTATCTTTTTGTCACCTGAGATCTGGTTCAATCCCTGGAGTTGCGCCGCAGGGCGTTTTGTCTCGACCCCATTCAATTATGTGCTACGTAGGTTCCCTGGCTCCTTCGGAAACGCTTGGAGCTCCGGTGACCCAAGAGCATTGACAAAGTCTACCGGTGAGCACTGCCTCGCGGAACCTCTATATATTCAGCCACCACCCAGCAGGAAATATGTCAGTCCATAAGCCCTTCAAACTATATCTGGTATATAGAATTATTCTACATCTTCCTCTAATTCTCTAGTGCCATTCATATCCTCTCTGAGGCGGGAAGACATATACAGCTTTGAAGACTCAACTCCTCCTGATTTCCTGCAGCTCCAGCTTTAGGTCGATCTCCAACAATTACCGTGTTTGAGCCTCAGTTTTACTCGAAGAGCATACCACACGAGCATACAACATCTCTCCACAAGTACCATCTTAGTCCGACCGATCTTTATAATGTTGTTCAATCTCCGAAATCTGCTGTCGGAGCTAGCGTGCGTCTGAGCCATCGGTCAATTTATAGCGTCCGCACCGCATAGAGATCCCTTAAACACCAATTATAAACTCGAGAAACAAGTTTCTTCTCAAGGCATGAAATTCAATGGCGACAGCAATGCCTAGACAATAATCAAAAAGAAAAACTCACATTTCTCGTAAGCAAATCAAAAGTAAGAAATCGAGCAAACTAAGACGGATTTCGATACCTATTACAAGAGCTACATAGCTTCGAACCCTACGCATAACGCCTTGCTTATTTCGGCATTATAAGTCTCCCACGAAGGTATATTCGTAGCGTCTTATCCACGAAACAAGCTGCCCACTAGCCAGGCACCGGATTGGGCAAAGGCAGTTGCTGGTTGAAAACACGAGAAGAGACACGTGGAAGACGCCGCATTGTGGCTGTATGAATCGACATTAGCTGCGGACAAGAGAACCCACGAAAGCGGCAAATATCCGGTGGGCTCGACTATAGTCACTTACGGACAACGCGCAGGCCAGGAACCGGATCATCAGCCCGCTTGCGGTAGTCAACCAGGCTCTGCTTAGATCGATCCGTCTTGCACAGAAGTTCTCACAACCCTGGGTGTCAAGGACGGGAACAACCCATTGCACAATCCTTGGATTGTTGATTGCCCAATTGTACTATCCAACTTTGGCTGCTTGTTGCCTCCGATCGAACTTGGAGCTCGTCCAGGTACCCGAATTTTGAGCGACCGATATAACAGCACCTTCAAGTTGTTGGTGGCTAAAACACCTAGCCATTCCTTTACGTTGTCATTCGCTTGAGCAGAGGCGGTGATGTTGAGAGATCTTGGGTGCCTGGCGCATTTGTACACTCATTACTATATAATCAGCATCATACTGTCGTTCATGCTTTCAATCGATGGGAGATCTTCCACTTGCAATGATACTAATGGCGTGAGCGAGGGTGAACCTCTCCTAGAGCGATTAAGTCAATTCGAAGTGTGCCTGTGGCAACAGAGAGTCTTCCACGCCCGCGCTACAACTGGATCTGCCAACAATGGGGCTAGAGACAGAAGCCACATTCGACGAGTGCACAAAGAATGCAACCCAGGTAGTACCTTGCTGTTGCTACATCGGACTTCATCTGTGTGTCTCTGGCGAGCGAATACCGACCTCAGGATCTTATATTGCACAAAGTGGGTACATCGAGTGCCGTACTGGCACTGCCTCATCGCCTGTAGTGTACGTAGCGCATCTTCCCATGGCTCGTCTACTTGACGATCTTGCCCAACAACGAACGAAATTATCCAAGGATTCGATCTCTACTTGTTCGGCGCCAAAAGCTCCAGCTAGGCTACAGCGTTCATCGAGCTCGACTCGCCCTCCCCTCGCGGCTGATTCATAGTGGGAGCATGAGATAAGAAGCACTCACGGATCTTCCGTATTGCATGTACACCAAGTCCTTCATTGCGCCACTGTCAAACAATGTACCATTGATACAGGTAGTCGGAGATGCTCGAGTGGGCACTGGGGAACGGGTAATATTGGTGTGAATGACAGTGGCTAGAGGCGATCGCCTTTGAGCTTGTTAGGCTTCATCGAGACCGTGGATGGGGGGTTGAACTTTGCAAGGTGAAAAGCTGAGGGAGGAGGCCGGATCTGGTGCTAAATGATGGCTATGGGAAACAGATCCACGGTTCACTGGACGGCGGCTGCCTGAGAGGTGGTGAGATCCAGAGTTTGGGTTGTCGAAGGTTCGGGAGCGGACGTACAAAGGAGCAAAAGGCCGGTGGGGGTCCAACATCAGGGGGGTCCATGATGATACTGATCAACGAGCCAGGCTGGACGCAAGGTAGATTTTCTAGCTGGGTAGTGTGCAGAAGGAATGGGGAAATGTGTAAGAGCTCAGATGGAACAATTTCGCGGCCGACAGGTGAGATGGGTAGTACAGGAAAAGAGGGAGTCGAAAGAGCATCGCATTGTTGCAGGATCGGGAGCTGACTTACTTACGGTCTCTTAGAGGAAAAAAGTCATGACAATCGTTCAGGCCCATTACTAAGGCCATGATACACCTGCCAGCAGACATGTCGCTACCCGATAATAATGCTTACGAGGACTGAACTTCTATTCTGACGCCCCCCTTTGGTGCTACATTTGTGCGAGTGCAGATCAAATCGCCGGAAAAGTTTCATCGCTCATCCACCCGACTTACTGCCGTGAATGAGAGGTGTCTTGGGTGAGTTGACTTGAACTTGTTTAATAACTAGTCTACGCTACCAAACACCAAGTAGACGACGTTCCATCCTGCGATAAAGAAGTGATGTTGAGATCTCCCCTTCGCAATGCCGTGCCTCCTTGTTAGAATACTAGCATAACAACGTCTCGATGTTCCTCTTCTACCACTTTAAGCGTCTTAAATGCTTGGTCGGCGTGGTCGGCATGGTGGGGGCCATCCATTTGTCTGGCGATCTCCACAGCTGTAAATAAGTTCAAACCCTGCCCTTGTGGTCACTACTGCAAGAACCCTGGTCTGTCATCGGTGGGAGGCACCGTGAGGGGCCAGCGACTTTCAGGACTTCGACTTTCGGTTGCAGTGGAGGCTAGGGGTGTATGTTAGGCTAGATTTACTTGATTGGGATAATTAATATGCTGACGAAAACGCCTCGGGGACCCTGATACAGCGTCCTGCTCGGTAACCTGCAGATTTACTTCCACCAGCAATTGAGACTGCTGTTTTCCAAGGATACCGTACAGGTGGGTGTTCGCCCTTATTCATCTTGAAGCCGACAAAAACGGGACTCGAGTCATCGCCATTAAACATTGGGGCATGCTCCCAGGCAATCAAGGGAAGACAGCATGTGGACGGTAGGGCCCACCATGGACGGATCAGTCCGGTCGGATAGAGGACAGGTTGTGCGTGGTAGCCCTGTTAGGATCGCAAGTGGCATTGAGGATGGTCGCGTAAAGTGGTGCACCTTATGAACCTGCAGTCAGCTTACAGTAAGCACACGAGATCTCACCCATCCTGTGCTGTGCCCGATTGGATTAGATACGCGGATTAGCGACGGTCAAATATCTGGTAGTACCCAACTCACCGTTACAGATCTCACACACAAGCAACTAAATCGCAGCAACCGTCTTTCAAAATTCAGGGTTCCCGAATAGCTGCTGCGGTCGTTTGTCATGGCCAACAGCACGGTTCATCAGCCAGATAGTGGGCATCAAGTTTGGTACACCGTGGATGTGACCGGTATCCCTCTCGAAGCTCGCGAACTCCTCGAGCAATATAGCAAGATCCCCCCCAACGAGGTCGTACCTCATGTTCTGAACGTGGTATGTGACGAAATCTTCGTACCTAAAATCATGCCTTTCCCCTCCCTCGAAACTCTTCATCTCAATCGCTAAGGCAACGGCTCCTCTCTCACAGCGCTCCAAAGCCTTCGCTGTCTATGCCTATCCCTACATTGGCCAACTACGCTTTCTAAACATTAGGTTGACCCACCACCGTTCTTACCCAACCGTCCTGGCTCGCCTCCGGGCCGGGGCGACACTCCTGGATGCCGGATGCTGCTTCGGCCAGGAGCTGCGCCTGGATCCCGTCCACGCAGCTCTACGGTTTCGATCTCGAGCCGCGCTTCGTCGAATTCGGGTACGATCTCTTCCGCGACCGGGACCTATTCCAGGCCACGCTTCTCGCCGGCGACGTGCTCGCTGAGCCCGGCAGCAAGGGATGTGGCGGTCTGGACACGCTGGTGGGCGAGATGGATGTCGTGTTTGCGTCTTCGTTCCTGCATCTGTGGGACTGGGCCGACATGGAAGCCGTGGCGAAGCGGCTGGTGGCGTTCACCAGGTAGGCACCTGGCGCGGTGGTGTTGGGGCGGCAGCTGGGCAGTTTGACGGCGGGGAGCCGTAGCATGCCAATGGAAGGAGGATCGAGTTATTGGCATAACGTGGAGAGTATGCGGGAGTTTTGGAAGGAGGTGGGCGAAGAGACGGAGACTAGGTGGGCGGTTGAGGGGGTTTTGAGGGAGGAGGAGATCACCGAGAATATGGGACATGCATGGGCGGAACCGAGTATGCGGATTCTTTGGTGGACAGCGGTTAGGCAATAGAGGCTGTCAGAATGCGAGTCCGCCTAAAGCATTCGGTTCGAAGTTCGGAATTAAGAGTGACTCGATCGCAATAGCTGAAGGGCTGAGCAAAGCCATTAGGGGCCCACAACCACAAAGTGGCTGTTTGCGCTGCCGTGGACTGTCTCTCACAACGTTATGCTTAGAAGAGAGCCTCTGGATTGAACTGCGGCTGCGGTGCTCGTGTCTTACCTCCTTGGGCTGACTCCTCAGTGGTAGATTGCAGGGCTCATGGCCTGATGATGTTGTTGACTCGACCAAGAGATCACCTCGAGTCTGATTAGACGTAGCTCCTTCTGGAACAACGTCAGGATCTACCCGAGATATGGAACAAGTCCGTGCTATCGTCAAGTTCCGACAACTTCAATACGGAGGCCAAGGTGTGTCATTCATAAAGACGTATTCAAGAGGTCGATGTCTTCTTCTGCACACAATTGCACTTGGTAGAGAAGCATCGAAAACGCTGGATTGTAAGGCATCTCTCCGGGTGGGAAAGTGTTGGCAGGAAAATCTTGGCCATCGTATATGTGAAGGTGATCGAGCATGTCGAGTCCTAGCCTAAACAAGGGGAGCTTGGCGTGGAGGATGTATTGAACTTTGCTTGCTTTGGCGCATATCCAACGATCTAATCGAGATCGGCCAAACGGGCGAGTAAGACATCGATAATCGGACGCTTGATACAATAGGAGATTGGAAATTGCCTGGATACGTGGGAGATACTTCAATTAGCGGGTCATCTAATGCAGTTAAGAGGGCGTCGCAAGGAATATCTCTATCGTCATTTCCAGCACCTGAATCGTACATTACGTGAGAACATATCGTGGCCCAAGAATTAGGCTTTTGTTGAAACTGCACTCCCTTGGCCGACATCTCCAATAAGGAATAATGTCGCGTGAGTGCTGTCCGCGGATATGTCCACTCTTGTAGTCTTCGATCGACCTCTTCGACTTGAGAGAGTGAAGCTGTGATCAGAGGCTCTTTTGGTCGCGATGTGTGTATTCCTATAGAGATGGCGACGCTCTCCGCAGGATGTGACAGTACTTATGTTCAAGTATATCTTTCTATTCCCTTGAGTATGCCCTTCTATGGGTACCCCCTCATTATCTCTAGCTCCTTGCTCTCGTCGTACTGGCAAGGCCTTCTGATTCCCCTTTCATTCTCCATCGGCGCCTACGAGATACGCACCATTGCCCATCACGCCATAACTTCCCTTTCTACTGTTTTCATCGTTCACCTTAGCTCAGCGAAGCTCTGGTCTATGTTTATATTCTTATCGTGGATTCTCCATTTGTAGCGGCTTGCAAGTGTCGTTCTTCGTTCTCGTCAATATCCACGCTCCACGATCGAGTAAGCTGCAGTGTCCAATGTTCCACCTCTCTTAACAACGAATTCTGTCCTCATCAAATGTTGTTCTCGCAATATCTCAAAAGGCGTGGACGAACGAGATTGTCGGCTTCTGCTTGGCAACCTATTCTACAGACAATGTCATTGTAGTGTTGGTGAGGCACGTGGCCTTCGCGAGTGAGTATGATGTTGAGGTTCGTGTTGGAAAGGTCAAGGGAAGAGGATGTATCGCCGAGGTCATGGACGAGACGACGAGCGACAGGCTTGGAGATGACACGGGCAGGAGAGGTAATAGACGGTGTAAGACTAGCTTGCAGGCATAGCACACCATTATCGAGAATGCAATTCAGGCGCAATATTTCTACTTGAGAGGTTAGCGTGTGTCGGAACTGTCAAAAAGAGGCACGGTAACTTCCCAGCCTTTGACAGATGACATTTCGGTGAAGTTCCGAGAGTCCTCAAGAAGAGATGGGATTGTTTTCACTCTTTCAACTTCGCTGCATGCTTCATGGAGGCTCTTGAGGAGTATGAGGTCTGTTTTGGATTGCCAGAAGCGCGGAATGGTCTTCTCTGGCTTCTGAATCCGTTGACAGCACGTTCTTGGAGGTCCCTCGCTCACGAAGGGAGCGTCGCATATGTCCCGGTGATTATACACGCGGTTTAATCATATATTGGCAGAAGTGCTTGAGGGTACCCTCGCCAATGCCACTTGCAGCCCCGACTGCCATTGGAAGACAACACACAGTAGAGGGCAGACGTTGAAAGCGGCACTCCAGATATAGCAACCAAGTCGTAAGACATGTCCTTGAGCTTCGCGTTGTAGGCCGGCCAGCTTCCTGGGAGACCATCTTCCTTGGGTTCACCAGCCTAGTCGTGGCAGTTGAACAAGCTACGGCAGATAATCGTCATAGATATCAACGCGTAGTAGTACTGTGGGCTTGTTCCGGACGTGTAGGCTGTTTGCGAATCACAAGCTGGTTCAATGTTGACTGCTTGTTGAATTGGAGCTCACGGTGATAACCTCGGCTCATGTATCTCAAGTTCTTAAAACCGAGGGAGTGCTTTATCCCCGGTATGCCAAGCTATCCGCGTCCCCCGGCGACTACCTACAGTCCTTTCGACCATCGCCTGGAGCACTACTAAAGTACTCAGACAGCTTACATATACTTATTTCCCAAGTGTGCCGCCCGTCGCATCCATGAATGACCTGCCTCGGTGGACCTCGGTCAAGGCAGCTCGAGCCGTTGGCGCTCGGACGTGTTTCCCCCGCAATCAAGCCATCTTCAGCTTTCACTCGAGAGCCTCTGACAGGCAAGAGCCTCCAAGAAGCCCAAATGGGAACGAGGCCGAAGGAGCTTTCTCTCCTGAGGGTCACAAGCACCTGCGTTGGACGCTATCTTCTCTACCCGCGACAGCGACATGGCCCGATCCACCGGGTATAGGGGATTCCCCTCACGCTGGAATCTGGAGAAGCTGGCCGATACCCCTGCGACGCCCGCTCTGGGTGGTCCATCGCACATTTCAACTGAAGGGCTCCCCCTTGCTTATTAGCAAGTATAGCCGATTGTGTTGTGATGGTATGGGGAAATCAGCAGGCTAAAGCATCTCCGAGTGGAGAACCACGTGGTTGACGAAGTATAAAGTACGAGAAACTGATGCGGATCGCGTCATCGATAATCGCGATGTGGGTCTGCTCATAAGTATCACTTCTACTTCGTCTTCCTACCTCATCTCTGGCGCAAGTGTGTGCTTCTTGAGCTTTCCTAGGTCGCCATGCTGTCTCTGAACGTACTTCTCATTGTGTCGGCTTTGGCAAGCACAGCTCTTGCGCAGCACGTCCATTTGCAGATTCCCGAGGTCGAGGAGGATGTGCAGTATATGCTCTCCCGGTTTGACCATTATCATACATACCATGGCCCAACCGGGTCAGAGACCACTGCGACCCGAACAGGGAAGCCCCACCGGCCACCGCCCACTCCGACCTCGACCTGTGCATACTGGCTAGAGAACATCAAACATCAGGGCTTGTCACCTTTCCATCCTGACCCAACAAGCTACCAGGTTTTCCGTAACGTCAAGGATTTCGGAGCCAAAGGTGATTGAGAAACCAGGGACAGAAACTCGAACTGAAGCTTACGTTCCCCAGGCGACGGCGTGGCTGATGACACTGCGGCCATTAACAATGCTATCAGCAGCGGCGGCCGATGTGGCCCAGGCACTTGCCAGTCATCTACCACATCCCCCGCTGTTGTCTACTTTCCATCCGGCACCTACCTCCTCAGTGCCTCGCTAATCGACTACTACGAGACCCAATTGATTGGCAATCCAAACTGTGTACCAGTGCTGCGGGCCACGGCGAATTTTACTGGTTTTGGGTTGGTCGATGGGGACCAGTATGGAGCCAACGGTCTTGGGTTTGGGAGCACAAACGTCTTCTATAGGCAGATTAGGAACTTCGTCATTGACATGACCAACATACCTTCGACATCAGCCATCACGGGAATTCATTGGCCTACAGCTCAAGCCACCAGCTTGCAGAACATCGTCTTCCAGATGAGCGATGTTCCCGGAACGCAGCACAATGGCATCTTCATCGAATCAGGTCCGTATAAGTTTAGCACTTTTCGAATTCGATGTTTGACTTCCTCTGCACGCGGATACGTCCTATGTAGCAAGCATGATTTGAATGTTCCTTCACGAGGCAAGGTGCTTAATTTGTCTGCCGATCACTGCTCAATGAAAGATTTCATAAGATTGCATTTTGGATGCTGACAGATGGTCCTAGGATCTGGTGGTTTCATGAATGATCTAGTGTTCTATGGTGGGCTCAATGCAGCCACGTTCGGTAATCAGCAATTCACGATGAGAAACCTCACGTTCTACAACGCGGTGACCGCCATCAATCAGATCTGGGATTGGGGCTGGACTTACAAATCAATCAGCATTAACAATTGCAGCACCGGGTTGAACATGTCTTCCGTAAACCCGAGCACAGGGGGCCAAAGTGTTGGTTCTGTCACCTTCATCGATTCGTCGATCAGCAACACAAAGGTCGGTATTGCCACCGCCCATGATGCAAACTCTCAGCCTCCCACGGCTGGAAGCTTGATCCTGGAGAATGTGCAGCTCAAAAATGTACCTGTAGCGGTAAGTGGACCAGGAGGTAGCATCGCGCTTGCAGGGACCACGGGCACAACAACCATTGCTGCCTGGGGTCAAGGCCACTCATACCTACCCAACGGTCCTAATGTATTCGAGGGCCCAGTCGATCCATTCCCGCGACCCGGCAGTCTGCTTAGTGGTCAAGGCAGATTCTACGAGAGAAGCAAACCTCAATACGGGACCAATCCTGTTTCACAATTCGTCAGTGTACGCTCCATGGGTGCCAAAGGCGATGGAGGTATGTATAATTCCAGTTACGGGATCCTGTTGCTGAGGGGTGTGGACAGTTACCGATGACACGGATGCCCTTCAACGGGTTATCACAATGGCCGCCAAAAGGGACCGGATAGTCTTTTTCGATTTCGGAGTCTATAAGATCACTCGTACGGTCAATGTGCCACCTGAATCCAAAATTGTTGGGGAGACCTATCCTGTGGTCATGTCAAGTGGCGAGTTCTTCGCGGACATTAATGAACCACAGCCCATCGTTCGCATTGGTCGCCCTGGAGAAGCCGGATCGATCGAGTGGTCAGACATGATTGTGAGCACACAAGGTCATCAGCCTGGAGCAGTGTTGTTCGAGGTCAATCTAGCTGCGTCAACTAGCAAGCCTACAGGCCTTTGGGATGTGCATGCGCGCGTCGGTGATTGGTCTTCGGTGTGATCCAATAGTGCAAGTCTAACAAGCCATCAGGGGGCTTCACTGGTTCAAATCTCCAAGTCGCTCAATGCCCAACCACGCCGACTGTTGCTACCCCACCGGCGTCGGTGAACACGAATTGTATCGCAGCTTACCTGATGATGCACGTTACCCGTTCAGCTACGGCTCTATATCTCGAGAACGTATGGCTATGGACCGCCGACCACGATCTTGATGACCCTACGAGGTAATTCACCCATGCGGCCCCTCTTGATTGTAGCTGATTTGGACTACTTAGTACGCAAATTACCATCTACACAGGTCGCGGCCTTTACATCGAGAGTGGACAAGGAACAACCTGGCTGTAAGTGCCTCCACCTACGGACGAAGATAGCGTCAATTCCGTGACGCTGATTCATGATATAGGGTTGGGACAGCAGTAGAACATGCAGTGTTGTACCAATACCAATTCGCAAACACGAAGGATGTTTTTGCAGGCCAGATTCAGACCGAGACAGCGTAAAACCCCGAACGAGCTTCTCTGTCTGGTGTTTGGTTGCCTACTGAGGCTGATGATCAATGCAGCTATTACCAGCCAAATCCCAACGCGACGATGCCTTTCCCTCCAGTCGCGTCTCTCAATGATCCCGATATCGCTGCTTCATCGCGCGGCATTGCCGGGAACAGCGCTGATGGCTGGGGTCTGCGGGTTGTGAACTCGCAGAATATCCTGATCTATGGCGCGGGACTGTATAGTTTCTTCAACAACTACAACACATGTACGCATATCTAACCCTTCGAGTATTTCCCGGCCACTACTGCAAATGTGTGCTGACGATGTGATGTAGCATGCTCGGCTGCGGGCAACGGCGAGACTTGCCAGACCATGATCTTCGACATCGAAGGCTCGTGTTCGAACGTCGACGTCTATAACCTCAACACGATTGGCTCGACCTCGATGATCGATAGGAATGGGCAGAGTTTGGCAAGTTTTGCAGACAACATCAATGTCTTTCCAGACACTATTGCGCTGTTCAGAAGCAATTGAGGTATCGTACTGGCATGAGCGCATAGTTGATGTTGTGGAAAAGTATTGTAAGTTTGTTTGCGGGTCCAGTATGTTTCGCTCCACTGTTGCTGTAAATCACGGGTAGACTGTCATCATGCGAATGATGGATGAGTGCCAGACTTTCAGCTTCCAAAACAAGAGCTCATCAACCAAGGCTGTGAAAGGGAAGCCTGGGTGCGCAGTCAGCACGGCCCCCAAAAGTGGGCTAGTCGCTCAAGCGAGGCCCCCTTAGCTGACTCGCTCGTCTGCCGTCCCTCGTCTCAAACTTCAGCCCTCCCGAATCCTCATGAACCCTGACCGCAGCGAAGGGCCAGAAAGGAATCACCTGCAAGACCGATCATCACAGCTGTCATGAACCTGTTTCAGCATCTTCACTGATCCTCCCTTATTGGCCGAGGTCGCACCATGTTCTTGAGGAAACCAAATCGCCACCGCCAGCACCAGCAACCAGGGTAGGCGGAGCCTTAGGAAGATCTACTGTCTGGCAAAACGCCGGAATCGAGTTCCACGGCCTTACCATGATTACTCGACTTCGGTGGCTTCGACCTCCGAGCTCGAGGTGCTGGCTCCCTTAGGATCTCAGGATTCCTTCCCGGTAAGGCTGCGCCCGGAATGGAGATCCTGGTCGACTAGCCTGCATGCCTTAATAGATGCCTTCTGATCGCTCACCTAAAGGTACGTATAAGAAGTACCAAATGCTCTAGCTTTTTATGCATACGCGTCTCCTGCAGTGTTGTCTGTCTCATATCCGCTCTCTCCTGCTCATCAGTCCTTTCCTCTTTCCTCTTTATTCTTCTCTCCAATATGCCATACTCATCGCTCTCTCTCGCCGTTGCCGTGGCCACTTGTCTACCATGGACTTCGTTTGCATCTGCCAGTCCCAGGGCAATAAGTATGGAGTTCAACAAAGTCAAGGCTCCTCGGACGATCATGCGCCGTGATGGCAGCGTCCCCTTGACTCTGGAGAACCTCAAGACATTGTACTTGGTGGAACTCGAGATCGGAACCCCACCTCAGCATTTCTTCCTCAATATCGATACCGGTAGTAGCGACCTCTTCGTGCCGTCTATCAACGAGGATTTCTGTCTAGAACACCAGGAGGACTGTAAGAGGACTGGGGCTTGTAAGTCCTACCGCCACTCCAAGACTCTGCCCTTCATTCGGTATGGCTTACTAACAGACATGGGGTAGATGACGCGCTGAAGTCTTCGACATCGGAAATCACGCAGTCACTCCTCCGCGCAGCTTTCGGCGACAATAGTGCTTACGATGGCACCTTCTTCAGGGACACTGTCCGCCTTGGTGGTGCGATCATGGAAAAGGTTGAATTCGGTGTCGCCGAGACGACTGCGAACTTGACGACAGGATCTAATGGTGCCGACGCTGTCGGCTTGGTAGGAGTCGGTTTCGAAGCTAACGAAGCGGGAATATCTGCTCTGAATCAGCCACCCTATCCGAATATAGTATCCAGCCTGCGTAACAACGGCGTCATCGGCACAAGAGCTTTCAGCTTGTACGTCAATAGTCAAGGTTCGTACATCCCAGTCCCGCGCGAGACAATTGTTGGGGATTTGACTGACAACCCCCCTAGACGCCGCCACTGGCAGCATTCTCTTTGGTGGTGTCGACTCTTCACTCTACACTGGGCCCCTTATCGCGGTGCCAATGATCAATAAACCCGGAGAAACTATACAGAGAGAATTTGCCGTCGCATGCACATCGTTCACTTCTTCCTCCTCCGCCGGCGACAGCAAAATTGACTTGAAAGACCTGAGCAAACAATCGCTCCCAGCGTACGTCCTCCTCGACTCTGGCTCCGCAGCATCGGACTTCCCACCTGGCATGTTTGATGCCTTCCAACAATTTCTTGGCGCGGAAGCTGCCGCCGATGGGAATGTTTATGTGCCGTGCAGTCAAGCCAACGCCACCGCAAGCTTTGAATTCGGATTCGGCGGCCCCGCGGGAGCCAAAATCGTCGTACCAGTGGGGGCCTTTGTAAAGCCTTACGATCCCGCTAAACCTGGAACGTGCGGCACGTCGCCATGCTGTGCGATCAGCGTGAGTCCCTCGTCTGATACTACCGGCAGCAGCTTCACCCTCGGTGACGATTTCCTGCATTCCGCCTACCTGGTCTACAACATCGATGCTGAGGTCATCGCCTTTGCGCAAGCGAACCTGTCGCCTTCCACGGAGAGGAACGTGCAGGAGATAAGGCCTGGTTTGCATGGTATCCCGGGGGCTGTATACAGTGGGTCGGGCAACTCATCAGATATTTCCACTGCTGCTGGCACTGCGAGCGGAGCGGTCGCAATCGCAACGGGAGGGTTTGGAGGGAATACCACGGGGACGGGTATTCAGCCTCCGATTCCGGGCTTCACGGGCACTGCTGATCGGACACGTCGGTCCGGCATGGAGACGCTGATGCTGGGAGTCGCGGTCGGGTTGGGGGCTTTGATGTGGTAGATGCTGGGGATAGAGGTGCCTGGGTTTAGACCGGGTATTTTCTCTGCATAGCTTGGTTTCTCATCATCTCGCTAGCCGATGAAGGGTAAAGGTGGCGTTGAACTCGGTCGAGTTAAAGGCAATAGCAAATGCGAACAGGAAACAGGAAGCAGATAGAAAGATGATAAATAGATGCATCCTCCAAAGGACCGCCATACCTAAACCCCATCGGGTCTTTCGGGCGGTCTGATACATACTCTTCCACTCACACTCCTTCATCCGCCTGTTTTCGTCCTGTCGTGTACTCGGAATCTTCTTCTACCAGCCCTCGAAAAAGCGATTTCCTCGAGACGCTTTTCCATGACCATCCAAAGCCTTCCTGTGTAGCATCATTGGTTTTCCTTCTCGCATGTTGTTACCAGCAGCAAAACCATCTTCCACATCTCCCTCCCCCTTCCCATCGCGCCATCCCGTTCCGTCAAAACCTGCCAGCCAGCCAAAGCCTCGACATTCGAAAATTCCTAGCGGCGATGCAAACCCAGCATCTACCCAAATCTCAAGATCGCCGATTATCTCGCTCGTTCCAAAGGCCTCTTGGGCGAGCTGGATCAACCCGAGGGTGCTGCTGAAAAAGCGTTCGTCAATGTGCGCAGTCATTGATGTCGTAAGCCTTACTTTTTGCACCTCCCAACGATTGGGCCATGTTCCAGCCGCCCACTACTACGAGATTCATATGGGTTTTGCGCAACACCCTGGTTTGGGTTTCGATGCTGTACATGGGATTGCCTTGACTCATACGCGGCAATCATCAGCTGCGGAAGCTGAGATATCGGATGCGAGATAGTTTCCGGAGAACGTGGGCGTAGGGCTTGGCGCACTGCACCGATGCTTGGAGCGCAGAAGTCATGGGGCGTTCACGAGGGCGGACTTACCTGAGGGACTTTCACGATCTTTGGTTTGGGGCCCGCCATCGCCGCTGGGGCATGATGAGGATGGCGTTGGGGCCGGTCTTGGGGATCCGGGCTGAGGACGCACTGGATTGTAAGGTTTCAGAATGAAGCTTTCGCCCTATCAGTGATCTGGGAGTTCGGACCACTAATTTCTACTCACTCATATGGCTTCGTGGCATTGTTCGCGAGAACTGTCTGTACAAATGTATCTAGATGGTCCCTGTATAATCTCCATGCTTGATGGATGTTCTGACCATGCAGGAAGTATGGTCCACACGATTATAGCGCCTGCGACGATTTGGCCGTAGAGCTCCATAACTGATTGAAAATCGCACTGTCTGAGTGACCGAAGTCTTTCTTAACTTTCTCCAGGTCTACCACAGTACCAGGAGAGACTTGCGATCAGAGAGTTTAGAAAGTCGCCTATCGCTGCGAATCAAGGTTCGCAAGCGTTTGCAAACCGTTTCACACTATCGGTGCACTATCAGTTTAAACCGTTTAGTGCAGTTTAGTTTAGAACATCTGACAAATCGTGCAATTTAATTTGGAGAGTCTACACCACGATTTGCACTAATAGTTTATAGATATCTTAATGTTTAGATTAGCTCTCGATGCAATCCTGAAATAAAAGTAAAGATCGCTTAAAAATCTTATTGACGAGTAAAAATTAGTATTGATTTTGTTATTACTAGATCGACCAACAAGCGACTCGACGATTCGATAGATTAGATAATCGAATTAGGATTCTTCGATCGAGCCCCAATTAGATGACAGTATAAGGCCTAAACTAGCGTACACTATTAGTTTAAATCGTGCAGTTTGGTTTGGAGCAAAAAACGCACGATTTAGGATCAGGGCCGGCAGTTCAGTTTGGTTTAAGGCCTAAAACGCACGGTTTGCACTGTTGCGAACCTTGCTGCGAATTTCTCGAGACTTTTACGAATGCTGACAGTATCAATCCGTCCATTGACTGTCGGTAGCGCTAGTGCAGGACGAAGGGACGTCTCAGATTCGAGAGTCCGGAGTAATGTCCAAAACGCCCTTCAGCAAGATCAGCAACCACGGGGCCACCTGGGCCGAATGTGTTGCTTACGATGGCATGATGATGGGCGAGATACTCTATGCCACTCAAGGTGGTCTGGAAAGGTCTTGGAAAAGGCATCGTCGCTCGATATAGAGCGGCAGCTTCTTGGAAGCTTTCGGGCCCACGGCGTGCATATACCGTTTGTACTTTATGTAAACCTTGAAAGAAAACATGAACGCTGGATATGGACCCCGGATACGGATTTTGAAATATGGGAAAGTACCTTAAAGCTGTCGTTTGATTAGCCAAACAGCCATCAGCCTCCAGCATAGATAAGGGGGAAGACAAGGCAGCCGCAATATACTAGATCTGCGATAGCCGATCTGATACTGTCTATTTAAACGAACCCGAATAGGGCTGGTGGAGCCAGTTGGAGCTTTCATTTTGCATTCACAGACTCTAAATCTTTCTTTCTGATCCTATGTTCCAAGAATCTTCTCGTTTTACTTCCGTCGATTTCGGAGATCATTTAGATACTGTTAGGTAAGATCTATACTATTAAGTTAGTACTCGGTTCATTATTGCATACCCAGACACGACTCACTTCTAATGCTCGACGGAGTCAACGGACGAATCCAAGACGATGTGAGCTCTGTTGCTGGATCCAGCGGCCGAGCCAGTGAGATAATTCAATGATTTGTTTGTTTCGCTGATGGTCTTTGTTAGGGGGCCAACGTGGTTCCGCTTTTGCGTTCTTTACCATTCTTGCTACTGCTAAGATAGGCGGTCAGTATTCGGCGAGTGTCCAGAGAGTGACAAGAGTCTTGCTCGTCTATGGGTCCGATACTCTTGATTCGCGTAGGCTCGAGTCCTTGTAGTCCTTTCTAGGCGATACTGCTTATGCGTAGTGTAAAATTGGAGATGAGGCAGTTCCTGATGATGGAGTGACTAGCGGCTTGGTATAGGATTGATATCAAAATTCTGCACTCATGAGTCAAACATTCCAGACTCCAAGCTCAGCAAGACCGGGTCCAGCTTTAAGAAGCGTTATTATTATCATAGGAGTCGCAAACATGGCTCTGCCTCAAAACGTTGAGGACATCTTCGAAGGCATCTTTCAAGCCGCCAAAGACACTCACTTTGCCTATCGTCCGACGAAATATGGTGACTTTGTAGCCGGAGAGATAGAAAACTACGTCGAACCCACGTTTACATGAACGATGTCACGGGAGGCGATTACTTCAGTTGGAGGTTGCGAGCCCTCAACCAAGAAAAGCAGTTCCATTTGGCTCAACCAGCGCCTACAGCAGAGCAGTTCTGGAACGCAGCCTATGAGTTCAGTCCCCATAGCACTCCAGCCGACACCATCACAGAAGTGGAGAAAATCTTGAGCTCCAGACGATTAGGGTCTGTGCATCTAGGCAAACTATCTGGGATGAAGGAGGGCGAGCTCAAGCTCATCCCAGGCCTTGCAGCGCTACCACCGACAAGAGAGGAAGACCCTACCGATTGGCATTACGCGGCCGCAGACCCAGGGGCCATTGGCTATCCGGATGAACACCCTGCTGCACCCGATGCACAGAAGCGGGTGGTCAAGTCCTCGGAAGACACCAAGCTCCGCCGTTTCGCCAGTCTTGGTTGGGTCATCCACGTGCGACCGAACGGCTCGTGGAGCAAGACTGGACACGCCCTCGTGATGGATATGGACGAAGGGCGAGATCGTCATCCATGGCTTGTTCTCGCGTCGCACTGGCCTTCGGAATTCGAGGATGCCGAGGGGAACTTCACCACGTATGCGGAGAAGAAGGTGCTTCGCGGCGACTTTATGCAGCCAGGAGTACTGCCAGGTGGTAGGGATCGGATAGCTATTGCTAAGCTTTGGGCGAACGACCAAGGGAGCAGTCCAATTCCGATGCTGAGGCGATTTGGGCCTGATTTCGAATTTGAGTTTCTGGGAACTGGTGGTACGAGGTCAGAAAGCGAGAAGAGTGAAATTTATGGTCCAGATTTGGCATACGTTATGCCTTGGTACTGGGATGGCGCGGCGGAGGAGGAGATCTGCTTCGGTGGAGATGGCAAGGAGTACATGAGGTATAATTCGCGGAACAAGCAATATACATATCCGTAATCAGCACCAACTATATCTATCATTTCGTCGGTGAATTGAGAAAGAATTTCTATTCCCAGGGAGTGCCGATAGCGTAGTCTCGATCATTGCTATGATCTTCCAGCATTCGGAGGAATCAATAGCGCGTCCACGTCCATATCAGAGCTACAATAGGTATTCAGACTGCATGAGAGCCCCGGACATTTTCATAGTCAACCAAAGAAAGGTGATAAATCTGAAAACATCTATCCGATTGTCCCTACAACCAAGACTTACCAACCATGCTAGTAGAAATATCAGATTGGCATAAATTACTCTATTCCAAACCTCGGCTTCGCATTCGAACATCTCAATCTGTAGCAAAATATGGTCAGTTCATGGAGCTCAAGACGAGTTTCCGTCTTGAAGGCTTTCAAAGTTCCCTTAGTCCACGGCATTCCCCCAATCCCCCACCCGTTTGTGTGCTGTCAGTCAGGATCTTCCACGCAGACCCTACCGCTGCGCAGACCCTGTCGAGGATTTTCCGGGCATCGGCACTGCTCAAGGTTCGCGGAGCTTCACCATTGCCAGGTTGTAGACCGATTTATTCAGGACCGATGATTCCCGCCCGATGTTGATATTGCAAGACCGCCCTCGCAAGGTCGCCCTCGTGCTAATTGTTACTCCTTAAACCCCACAAGTTGTATATTAGGGAGTTGATCGATGGAATAACCAGCTGCCACGAATGAAGGGCCTTCTACGCCTTCAACGCCCTGCTTTACCTACGAGAAACTCTCCAAAAACTCGGACTGTTGCAAGAGCCAGTCTATGGCTTGACGTGGGTTCTCTCTGCCACAGGTGTCCAACGCCACTTCGCACCATGTTGCTTCGAAGCCCATCCCGATAAGCAGGGCAAGAGCTGCGTCATTGTTTGACACATCTGGCGGCGGCGATGAAGTACTAGTGTCACGCGTTACAGACGAAAAGTGGAACCCGGGGACGGAGGCGGTACCGGCTGCGGCGGAAGTAGGGGATCGAGGTGTCGACAAGTCTTGGCTCTTTGTGCGCGAAGATGGGATGTCACTCGCTTGTTTGGCAGGCGAAACTGTTGTTTCATCTGGTTCAATCGATTTGCGTCCCCCTAGGGACATTGGAGCCTCTATTAGTTCGTGATCCTCAGAATCATTGCTCTGAGCCCAATCGTAGGGCTCGGTGGTCCGAAGATCTTTCAATAGTAGTAAAAGACGAATACCAGAGATTCCATGGTCATTCATTATCGTATAGAGCAGACGGTTGACGGCCTCCTCAAGCCGTCCGCCTCTTGCAGCTCCAAAGTGTTCCTTCAAAGCGTCATCGAGACCTGAATGCCAGCCTTGGATGTTTGCTATGAGCTCTAATAATGCTTTATCCGGGTTTGAGAGCCCACAGCTCAGCAATGCTATTCTGCAGTGTGCACACAAATACTCAAGCGTGTCAGGTGTTGTGAGGATAGCCCACGCCTTATCATGTCTCTGCAGCAGCTTAGACGTTCGCGAATGAAGCTTTCCAGCGCTGAAATATGCTTCTTTGCTTTCTCTGTCAGAGGGTGCAGGTTGTACCAGATGTGCAATGTCATCCGCCAAAGTAGGTCGATGCTGTGGAGGTAATGAGTGCGAGTACGAACCCTCTTCTCTCTGCAAATGAGCAATCAGCTCTTGGATTTGAGTGCGATAGGCCTTTTTCGCTGTTTTCTGGGTTTCGGCTAGATTTGATACATCCGACCTTACCGACTTATTCGGCGCATGTCTGCGAGTCCAGTGGATTACCCAATCAGATGACTCTGTTTTCTCAAGGATCTGAATCATCCTGCGGCGCTCTGAGCCCTCAGGGGTTTGCGCGAAGATGTAGACGCAGACTTTTGGGCAGGTGGCAGCCTTTCCGTTCTCGCACTCCCCAACAACGACCACAACCCCATCGGAAACATATTCCAGATTCGGGCCTAACGGAAAGGGTCTTTTGGTGGAGTCCTGGGGACTGCGTTCGTCTAATGCTACAGACTGACGAATGAAAGCGTCCGATGGTTCTCGCCTACCAAGCTTGGTTTTGATATAGATCTTATCAACAACGTCCTGTATTATCAACGAATAATCCACCTTGATCAGTCCGAACCAAGGCCCGCCGCCATTATCAAAGCCTGGTGCTGGTTCCCACGGCTCACCACCAATCAGGCCAGAGAATGTGTCCGGGATGAATGTACGTTTTACCCTTATACCTAATGCAAGCCGATTGATGGAAGCATGCAGAGTGAAATCAGCTGAGGCCAACCGCAGGCTTCTAAAAATATCCAGAAAGGGGCCTTCATCGAACTCAAACACCCTTGGTTTAGAGATCCGACACCTGCCAGAGAATTTTACGAGCCAATCGAAAGCATCTTCGGCAATAGCCAAACAACACAATTGCCTGACTTGATGCCAATCTGCCGTCAAGCCTGCCTTGAAAACGAGGTTGGTATAGAATCTTGTGGTAGAGATAACAGGGTTTGCTGGCATCTCCGACTCCTCAGTCCAGAGATGCTCGAGCTTGGTCAAAGTCTGCCCAGTAATTTTCATGACATCGAACTTTCCCGCCATGGCGTTCAGTACTTCACTGGCATATTTTTTAGCGGCGCCCTCGGTACCAAACGACCGAAGCATTGTATTGACGCTATCTCTAGTAATGAGAAGCGCCGAGAACTCGGACTCAACATTATATGCGTATCGAAATGCCCCTCCTAGTGAGTCTAACGGGTGGACCGGTGGCGAAGTATAGCCATTTTCGTGCGGATCGTTGACTGCTGCGATTTCTGGTGGTTGCTCCGGCACCGAGTCGCTGGTCAAGTCCCCTTCTGGAGGCCGCAGGGACCAGATGTCGCTATCACCAATTGTCATCGTCTCAGAAGAATCGACTGCGGAAAGGGACCGAATTTGGCGTAGTAATGAACGCGTGTAGGAATCACGTGCCCAATCAAATATATGATCGATGATGAGCAGTAATTGAGACGCCTCATCTTTTGAGCGCATGCTTCCTTTCCACAGCGATACAATGCGCTGTATTGATGTCAGTTGAATTATGGTGCAGATGATGCAATTTGTAATGATAGCATAACGCTTTCTTGTGAGCCTTACATATTCCAGTATTTCGTTTGTAATGTCCGTAAAACACCCATACACACGCCAATCTTCGCCCTTGTTGGACAGAAACCATACCAAAGGTCCATCGCGCCAATGAGACTTTTCATTGGTGTAGTCATATAGGTCTTGCTGCAGCTTTAGTAGTGTACGGATAGGGAATGCTGTTTGCTTCTCAATCGAATCCCAGTCATCGGATCCTTTCTCAGACTTGGCTTCCAGTATCAGAAATGGAAAAAGCAATGGCTCGCCCACGTTCTTGAAGGGACTGATCCTCAGAACGCTGCCGAGCGTTCGGGAAGGTTGGGAAGCCATTGGGCAAGAGAGCGCCTCGTCAAATTGTTTAGTTTCGCGAAGACCAAATACCCGATCAGGATGCTCTTTTCTCGATAATTCAGGCATTACGATATCATCGTGATACACCAGCTCTTCGGCGCGATCTGAGAAAAGCGGGTTTATCTCGACGCGGCCCCTGGAATATCTTCAGCATGTTGACTCTTGACAGATCGCTGCTTTGTCTTGGACCCACCCATCTTCCTGACGATACCTTGGGGGGCACGTGCAATCCTTCCGGTTTTGCCGGCGTCGCTCCAGTAACGCTGCATTCTTGTCGGCGCTGTCAACTTCAACTTCGACTTCTGACCTCCATACCCTTCCCCGGCATTGCAGACTACCTCTTTCAGTTCTGCACGAGCTTTACTTGTCCTGGCTCACGAGTGCGCTTACCAGGCAATTCCGTTGGCGAAACGAGCGAACATCTCGGGCTCTAGGTTTAACCTCCAGCCCGCCTCATTTCGACGTTCGAGTAGGCATTTGTCAGCGATGGACGTGATACGAGCAGCTCTGTCGAGGATATCGGCCCCCCAAGAGTCGTTCGGAGATCGTGTCTTTCTCGCTTCAGCATGATCGATGTATCTCCGTTGCCCAAGTTCTTGAATCTTGCTGAAGATAATCCTTTGTGCCCAAGGCCATTTTGCTGGCTCAACAGGGCCATGGAAGACGATTCCGTGCTTCTTCATGAGCCTGCGAAGCTCTTCATACTGTTCGGGAGTCATCCTGGCTCAGTATGGTAGGTATGAGCGATCAGGTAAAGTCAATGAGCAGGAAACGCACCTTCGGACTACAACTGGTCACATGGTCAAGCAATGTTTGCGCCGCCTTCCTGCGTCAAGCCACAGCTTTCGTTGCAGTGGACGTTTCGACGCGATATGGTGATGGAGGGGGAGACGGGGTGTTCATTGGTCGGTAGATGCTAAGCGCCCCCCAGCCCCGCAACTCTCATAAAGTACAGACAATGGTGGCACACTGGTTGGCCTTCCTCGAATTGAAGTGTGTCAGGCGCTGTCACACTCCGTCTTCTTCTGGCGAACGCTTTGCAGTATGTGCACGCGCCGGCACGGTGCACTCTTCGGGCATTCATCGTAACCAAAACGTATATCAACTCAGAACTTTGTCTGAGCCTCGTTCTTGCATAGGTTGCTTTCGTAAGGTTGCACGGTTTCATGCTATGCCTCAGCTATGAGTCTTCCCTGGGGAATCAGTCCAACGCCATCACATCATTGCCTTCTCTACTAATTGTCGAGGATCTAGCGCACCATTTCGTGCCGGCAGATAGGATGTTACGGCTGTGGTCGACCCCGCGATAATTGAAGTGTGGGATGCTTTGCTTCGTTTGCTCGAAGGGCTGGCACCAATGATGTATTCATCGAAACAATCCATCCCGAGACCTACAGTACGTTAAAGTACCTTATACTCGTTGAACACTTCAGCATATTGGACGACAGGGGCTCCGGCGCGACTCGGGCGCCATCGGTCCGGCGGTGCCGGTCTTCGGCACCCGGATTCCCAGCCGAACCATCCAGTTGGTGGTCATCATACATCTGGGTGATCAGCTCGGTCAAGGCACTCGGAAAGGAAATCGGTTTCTGTCACAGAGCTTTGAACGAAACATAGTGACATCTTGGCCAAACAGACGTCAAACAATAATGCCCTAAAGCGAGAGCGACTCAATCTCTTTGGCTCGTCGTCTATGGACCCAGTCGGCCTTCCTGCTCAATCAATGCGATCATACCGACTGGTGTGGTCATCGATACCATTCGTGATGCTACGCGACAACCGACCATTGGCGACATTGACGTGCCGATACGTTTTGGCGTATAGGACAAGAGCAGTTGGCGAATCAATACCCACAAGTTGTGCTCTTTAATCACTCATGGCCGAACTTGTCTTGTCGAAAACAACCGAAATTGGATCAGTCATCCGGCCCAAGTAGCCTCTGAATAGAAGGTCCAAAGATGGGGTTGCTAGTCTCCAAGTCCTTGTATATGTCAGCCTGACCTCGGACTACTTGAGGAACCACTTCAGTTTCAAGATCGACAAGAAAACAATGCTAGTGGCCGAGCCCTCTAGATTGGCAGTCTTACTCTTACTTCTCTGCAGCGCAATCCTCATCGTCGCCCATGATACCCCGGATCGACAGCCAGCTGATCGCGCAATAACACCCGCATACCCACCTTACCGTCGAACTGTAGCCATCTCACCGCTCTATATACCACCCTTCGTGGGCGCCCTTTATCGTGTCATTAATCCTGATTGGACTATCGACTTTCATGCCTTCCACACTTTTCTTCCCCTATCTACCGCTGCCGCCACCCTCCTGTCCTTCTACGAAGACATCGCCGTGACAGCTGCGATCACCACGGTCTCCACGGCAGATCGGTACATCTTTCGTGTGGGGCAAATCACGTTGGAGATCCGATCTGCGCTCGGTGCAATACCGTTGGTGGAGGTGGTGGCGTTTGCGAACTGGATGCGAGAAAATACCAAACGAGGGTTTACAGGAACGTATCAGGTCAACTTCGTGCATAGAGCTACTGGAAAGCTGATGACGATGAGCTTATGGATTGGGATACTGAGGTGGGGCTGACGGAAGGAAAACGTCTTAGCCTAGCCAGACCAGCGAAGGGTCGGGCAACCGACGTCTTTCACTCCTCGGGAAAGGCTGGAGATATTAGCCGGACCTGATGGGTCGTATCAGGTATTAGCTAATGTCACAGTGGGAAGGTTCCATGCCATCGGGTATATGTAAATCGATCACTCAGCGCACCGCCAGTCACTTGACGACCTCGAAGGCTATGCTGGCAAACAAAGCGGCCTTAGCGACTCATTGGAGTTCTTGATCGCTCTATGTCAAGAAGAATAGTATTACAAGAATAATCGTTCACCAGACTACGTTAGGCAGCATATGAGGCATGAAGTTTTCCTGCTCAGTGATTCCAGTCGACTCCTCTAGCTGCAGGACGGCGGCTTAAAGGGAGATCGGAGAAAATGAAGGCTAGAGAACTTGACCAAACCTACTTCTAGGCGAAAGCTGGTCGTAACCCTACATTCAATACAGCACCTTAGAGGCGCAGAAAGATCCCTCGTCTCCCGATACTCTCACGGAATCCTCAAGGAATGTCGAGACTCTGCGCTACAACCACCATCAGCAGCCATAGAGGATTGAAGCAACCGCAGCAATCTCCTACGTTCGAGAAGGTTTGTGATTCATGAGTACATTGTAGTAATCATTCCCACAGGTTGAATGAGTCCCTCCTCTTCATTAATGGGTCCTGCAAGTTGGTGATGTATTTTTCAGGCCAGCCAGCTGAGAACCCTGGTCCACCAGAAAACCTTGCCGGTTGCACGGCCTTTTGCCTTCTCAGCCCCCATTTGGCGGAATAACCATCAATCTCACTCAGCTCTGTACCATTTGGCTCCACACCCTCCTGCGGCCTTCTCAGCCATCGCCCTCTCGAGAATGTTTCCGATGCCACGTGCTGCCCGGCGCTCAATAGCTTGACCCTGTCAGCTCCACAAACCGTGACAACGTGCAGCGCCATTAAGGCCATGCTGACGCAGCGCGGACCTTTTCTAACAGGGAACACTATTGACCGCTGCAATCATCCGGAGCGGGCGTGAGTGAGAGAATGTTTGTTCCTGCAGCCATGAATTTCCCTGACTGCAGGTGGAATATGAGTGAGACTCCGATCGAGGCGTGACGAAGCATCGTATACGAATTGTCTGTGACACATCGTGCTGACGCGCTGAATAGCTTCCTTCTCACTCGCTAGTTGTTGGAGGGAAGAAGGCTGAAGGTGCTGATGCTTCACGGCTGATGAAAACCGAATAAGAAGGAGCACCTCTTCCCTCTCGCTTCACTCCGCCTCCAACCCATATCTTCACCCTCGTATCCCTATTCTCCTATATCGATCTCTCCCTCCAAGTCCCGAAGCCTACCCATCATCATGAAGCTCACTTCCCTTCTCGCCGGCGCCCTGGCATATGCTACCGCAGTGTAAGCTTCCCCTCCCCACGCTCCTCCTCCAAATTTTAACATATTCCCACAGCGTCGCCATTCCCCAAGGAGGTCCGATCTCATCCGCGCAGTGCACCTACACCGCCACTCCCTGTGCACCACCCAACGGCCCCATTGAGACCATCACCGTCTACGAGGAGCCCTTCGCGGTCACATCGACCAGGACATACGACTGTCACGGGTGCACCGCTGTGACTGTGAGCCCTAAGAGATGTTTTGGCGTCGGCATTGTGAGTTCGTTTCAAATGGTTTAAGCGAGGTAGATGGCTGATGATGGTGTGTGTAGCCGATTCAGACGACGACGTTTGATTTTGTGAATGCGCAGAGCACTACGACTGTGGACGTGTGCAGTGCGACACCCTAGATGAGGGTCTGAGAGGAGGCGATGAGACAGAGGATATTTTAAGGATGAGGATGGGTTAGGACTGGAGATAGCGAGAATCTTAACATGGAGGGAATGGAAAGATTTGGAAAGATTTAGATTCTCTAAGCTTTACCTTTACGAAATGGTGCCTTATCTAACAAATGATCCTTTCTTCTGCCAAGAGCATAAGTGGCTCCAAAGATCCCAAGCCTGACATAGTGAACCTGAATCAATAATCAAGTCTCGTATATCATGAAACCCCCAAACCTTCCGATAGAGGTTCGACCGAGGGAAGTACATGCTTTGACGGTTTGCCTCTTCAGCGAGGGGTTTCCCCTGGTCGTCCACTTCATTAACGTGCCGTCGTTTCGTTCTTTGATCTATGCGAGGCGAATCGTCCATGACTTCTCGCCGGAATATGGGATATCGGGCATGAGCAACATATGTGAACCTATCTGATATGTACCTTGAGGAAGCGTCTCTTTTAGAAATTGATAAAAGGGGCGAGCACCGTGAGTACTGAGGTACTCGAGAGCCGGTACTTGGAAAGATGGAAAATAAGAAGTTGGGGCGGAAAGTCGGCCCGAAAGTCCGCCTCGAAATTAAGTAAAGTAAGGTACCGAAACCTTCCTCCTCCCCAGTCATCCTGCACTCTTGATTCACAACGAAAACGCGATGTTTTAAAGATGTTTTAGAAAGCGTTTTTCTGGCATGATGTCGCAAGCTCGCGCCCCGGATCCCCCGTCACGTTCAACCGCGATCGCTGTCCACAGTCGTTACAATCTGGATTCCAATTACTGGAACACCCACCCAAGCAATCCTCAGTAAGCCTGCGTTTTTGAATATGCAGTGGCTTGGGGAATGCAATGCATACTTTATGTCAGGATCAGTTAACGTCATATCGATCGGATGTCCCGGTCCGTCGGAATGTTGATACTTTAGGTTCTGGAGACTAGAGGTTCTGCGGCAAAAGAGATGGAAGACGTCATCATCAAGCATTTCATAGATGCGGTCGAATCATTTTCAAACTCTCCTTGGCTGGCCGCTTCAAGAACATCTGTCCTTGCAGGAATCACGGACAATCTGGCAGTGAATCTGCAGGCATAAAATGTACTGCTACATCGAAGCCGGGAGGAAGAGCTGAGTCAAGCAAGGGGTCTGAGCAACACCGGCTTACTTGTTTCTACATTACTGTAATGATGGGCCGACTAATGCACAAGCGGCTCTCTGTCGAACCTGTCAATCATGCTTCTTGTTGTTCGGCTACATCCATTCGGCAGCGCGGGCGACAAGCTAGGCTTGGAGCTATCCAGACAAGCTGTGAAGCTACCTCCATGGTCGATGCAAGATCATGCAACTGGGGTCGTTATGCAAGATCGCTGAACCTAATACACCCTGCCAGAAGTGGCAATGGCCCAATCGAGCTCCCGTCATCTTATTGACATCAGCTTGAAATGTGCTCCGCTGCAGCGACGATGGCGCATTGGCTCCATAAGACATTCATCTCTTTTCCATCTCTTACACGTTCTCTCATTTTCTCTGTATTCCATTTCTTGCATCCAGGTACAACGACTTGTATCAGCCATGGGCATAGCAAACAGCCAAACGCCGGTCCCTACTCTGGCAGCTCCAGATCCACCGCTATTCGACGAGGAAAGCCCGCTGCTCACCAAGCACCCCGCCAATGGCTCTGTGCATGCCGCTGCAAAGGAGTGGGACAATGACGCAGAGCTCAGCAAAAGCAAGATCTTGTGGATCATGTCGAGTATTTGGATAGGCACATTCGTTGCCGGACTGGGTGAGCACCCTTGACGAATCTGCCAGCCGAGACTACGCATTTTTGCCATAGAGACGAGACCTGACAACGGCGATTAGACGGTACGGTCATGGCTACACTAGCGGCGCCGATAGCGACGAGCTTCAACTCGCTGCCACTTCTTGCCTGGCTGGCGACCGCATTCTTAATCGGACAAGCTGCCACGCAACCGCTGAGCGGCAAGTTGACCGACATTTTCTCTCGCCAATGGGGCTTGATCGTCAGCAGTCTCCTCTTCGCCAGTGGCAACGTTATCTGTGGCTTTGCTAAAGGGGAGTGGACGATGATCCTTGGGAGACTCATAGCGGGCGTGGGTGGAGGTTGTGTCAACACGATCGCAACCATCCTTGTCAGCGACTTGATCCCTCTGCGCCAACGTGGGGTCTGGCAGGGCTTTAGCAATGTCTTCTGGGGTCTGGGGAACGGCCTCGGTGGCGTCTTTGGTGGGTACATCAACGACACTTGGGATTGGAGGATTGCTTTCCTCGCACAAGTACCTTTCACGCTCGTCTCACTATTCATTATCTGTGTGTTTTTCGATTCCATCCGGTCTAAAGGTCCACCAAAGCCGGTCAGTAGCCGATCCTCGATCTCTCGCGTCGACTTCCTCGGGTCTTTCTTGCTCGTCTCGACACTGGTGCTATTTCTTATTGGCCTCACGACAGGTGGCAACATTGTGCCTTGGACTCATCCACTAGTATCCGCATCTCTGGCTTTGGCTACGCTCCTGATTTGTGGCTTCGTATATGTGGAACAGAACGTCGCCAAAGAGCCAATCCTACCATTACACCTTTTGCGGGACCGCACTGTGCTGTGTGCCTGCCTCACCAATTGGTGCTTTCACATGACAATATATACCTTCATATTCTATCTGCCAATCTACTACCGTGTGCGTGGTGTCTCGACGACGCAAGCAGGAGCTGCACTGATACCATTCAGCGTTGGGTTGCCTCTTGGTTCGCTCGTTGCTGGTATGATCGCGACGAAGACTGGCAAATACAGGTATCTTCTCTGGGCTATCCTGCTACTGATGCTAGCAAGCGCAATTACGAGTTGCACGACTACGATTGCAACTCCACTTTGGTTTCCTCGGATGTATCTGGGAGTCGTGGGTCTTGCAACCGGGGGCATGCTTATCGTGACACTTCTCGCTCTCCTCAGCTCCGTCGCTCCGTCAGACCAAGCGGTCGTGACGTCTCTCTCGTACATCTTCCGTTCGACGGGATCTGTCATGGGACTCTGTGTAGCGTCGGCCGTCTATCAGCAGATTCTTGAGAAGGATCTTTGGGCCCGATTTGGTGATGCAAAGGATGCAGTAAGGGTCATTCATGGCATCCGGGGTGGTTTGGATTATGTGGGTACTCTGCCGCCCCAGATGCAATTATTGGTGAAGAAGAGCTATATGCTTGCCTTGAGGGCTACCTTTTCGACTACAGTGGGCTTTACGGTTGTGGCTCTCGTGTGTGGATCTCTAACAAGGGAGCTCGCGTTACCCTCTACGTTAACTCCTGATGAGGACGAACCAGCACATTGAAAACGCTGGAGGCAACGAGCCTACCAAGCCTGGGATCTAGGATCAGGCCACGGATGATCAGTGCGTCTGATCAGTCCTTGCGGATCTCGTCTTCGACCATGGATTCAATTGCCTGAGTCCGAGCCTTACCAAGGCTAGCGTCTTACTATTAGGTTCGACTACGTGTCCGAGTCTTTGTTTCAATCAGGCGTGTGCGAACCAGCTACGGTCTTTCTTGCTGAGGCCATATGGATCTCTGTTAGTTTTGGTTCTTGCTTTCATCTGGTATCCGTATTCGACATGCGTCGCACCAGCTTCAATACACATTGACCAGATCTTTGCACGTTTTCAACCTCGATGGCGTGGAAAACGCCCAGGCGAAATGAAGGTTCATTATGGCTTCACTTACAAACTCAGGATTGGACCGCCTTTGAGTCGCAGCATGCTTGTACGACTGCCATGCAGGTGCTCCTCTGCTCACTCCCTTATCTTGCCTCTTCGCCACGCTGGACCCTGCGACCTCAGCAATATGAACAAAGGGACGCACATCGCGTCTCTTGCTGCAAAGATCGTAAAGCACCAACCTACGTCGTCCGACGCCATCAATTGTCGGCTACAAAGCTACAATGCCCGCAGCATTGATCAAACACCTTACCAGATTGTAGCTCGCGTAGACGGCTAAGCTGCTAACCGGCACAGCGGCATGCATTCTAGAAGCTTCAGAGCACATTCAGCCGTAGAGATGGTTTTGAAGGCGCTGACTGGGTTGGGAAACCGTCTAGGTCGTTATACAGCCGTATTCGGTGGAAACGAAAGGCGGCGTGTGGCGACGCGCCTCGGTATGTCCAAGCTAATCAAGGATCATAGAAGACGGAATTCTCCCCAGCATCCATACCCTGAGTTGTCGACATTGGCAATTGAAATTCGATGGACCCAATTGTCGCTTTGTGGGCAGCTAATAGATTATCGATTTGTCACATCGACTTATTCCGAGTCCAATTTCGGTTCTAGTAAGCGTTCGTAGGCTTGTCTATGAGTCTGGATACACTCTGGTCTTTGGAGCTTCCATTTCACAATAACAGACCCGCCCCCCCCCGTGTACTTCATTCCTCGCATATCACGATCCAAGAGTCGCAATGTAAGAGCAGCTCTATATCCGGGCGGGGCCTCTACTTTACTTGTTGTATCCCCGTCACAAGATCTAATACATTTGTGTATCTTTGGACTAGCACACGTTTCTCGTCCATGAACCTGCAATGTATAAGTGCTCGAATCACGGCAAAGAGAAGTTGGCTTTCTTACACTTTCCGAAGCCTGCCTTCCCATGAAACAAAAAGGGCGTCAAGAACCCTAGTAACGCAGCATTATTCAAGCCAATCTCTTCTGCCCCCCGTCTGCCCATCCAATTGCGTAATCTCACATACATTTAGGGAATACGCGAAGAGCATGAAGTCGAAGGAAGTTATCACAGAAGGAATGGAACGATCAGCTTAGCTGTATCATTGATTCCGAGGTTCAAGCGTACTATATAGCTTGTTGCTCGAATCGTTTCGCTGGTGGTCTATCTGATGGTAACGTACGAGTATTTGACGAAGCTACATATCAGGAACATTCCCAGCCGACGCACGGCGAGGTTGGACGCTAGGTGGGTCTTACAGGTCCAGGAACACTTTTATTGGCTGCTAGTCACAGGAAGATCGAAGTCCTGGATCTCGCTATGAGCACGCTGTTATGGATCATTGCTGCCCCCGATGTTCTTCTAGATGTTGGGTTCAATGGCGCTGGGCCAATCTTCATGGTGACGACCCGGACTGGGCTAATGCTTTCGCTGCAAGGAAAGGATGGTATCACAGCTGACGAGGTTCAATTCTCCGATATGTTCGACAACGACCGTGTTGAAGCAGATCACAAGCAAAGGCCCGCAAAGTTGGCCAGTACCTATCGGCGGCCGCCCATCTTGACCGTGTTTTCGATGCAGCTCGATCTATTGGCTGTTGGCTATCGCGCTCGGCCGGTGTCACTCTGGGACTTAAGTGATATTTCTCACATTGGTCAACTGTGGAGAACATCCAACGAATCCAAATTTGCCGTTATCGCCCTGGCATTCAACCGTAATCCAGATATTAGCCTCTTCGCCGCTGCTCGCCAGGATGGCTCGATCTTGGCCTTCGACCCTTGGACACAGTACAAAATGTGAAGACACAAGGTCTATGAGAGCCTTGATACTCAGCGCCGCGCCTGACGGGACAATCCTTGCGACTGCTGATTTCACTGGAGTCTTAGCTCTAATGAAAAAGTATCAGAAAGACTAATAAAAATAATTATTACTCGACTTCGAGACCTTCAAAACTTCTGCACAAAATTAATTCTCTTGATCAGAGCGTCCGTCGGATTGCATTTAGCAATTCAGGGCTGCGGTTCTACAATGTATGGGCAGACTGCTGTAGCGTCTGGGAACCTGCAGTGTTAGTTTGTTGCCATAACAGTGAGGACGATTATAGTCTGCATTTCAGTGATCAGGCTACTTCGGGGCCTCAGATTGCCAGAAACCGTACCCCCAACGAGATTTTCACGCTGGCAGCAAGTGTCGCACACCATGGTGGCGAGTTCATCTTTGCTGGCCATGAGAACGGCGCCATCGTAGCGTACTCCAGCAAAACAGAATTACCAATCTAAGAACTCTTGAGCCATAACACCCAGATTACTCGCCATTGTAGACTGGTCCAGTTACATTACTTTTCAAAAGCTTAGATTCAGTCATAGCGGCATCATCGGTGTTGCGAATCCCACTTTGGGACCAGCAGCCAGCATTTCCTGCCCGTCAGGTAACTCTTTCATGTCGATGGCAAGCGCTTCTTGGTTTCCACGCAAGACACACTTGATGTGTAGGATCCAGAAGCCGGCATGCTGGTTGGAGAACACACTATCGCTGGTACCCAAGGCGCCTCAAAGTGGGCCAACCATCCCAGCCACCAGCGCAGGCTGATACTCGTGAGTGCCGAGAGAGTTAGAATCCTCGAATGAAGAAAATTCAGCGAGCTATCAGGTCCAGATGGCATGGATCTAGGCCTTCAAGGAAGAGCAGAAATCGAGACTGCCAACGTCTTCTTCTCATCACGAGGCCATACTTCGTCGTTTCGCGCACTGCTTCCAAAGCGTCCGGCAGCGAGAATATCAGCTCTTCGCTTTCGGTCTTTCAACATTATCTCTTTTAATAACACCAGCGAATCTGAATACTTTGCTGACTACGGTGACAGAGCTACGGATATCAGAACCGTTACCGGGACGTACAGAACCCAGCTGATAACCGTAGACCACGACGGCTGGGTTATGTTCCATCGACATGGACGGCACCGAAATCGTCCACGAGGCATGCCTTGATCCCGTTGCAGCTGCACGGTATGACGGGAAATTCGCAGATATGAGTGACAAGCCTTGGGCCCGTTGCGTTGGCTGTGGAAGATGAGCTCGCGGTCTTCTCTTCCGCAACGGACGGAGGTTCAAAAGAACGAATCGGCTTTGGGGCCCCGTCTTTGGGGTGTCGGCAAGGCGACCACTGAGATCGAATCCGGGAGGTCTTCATCGGCTCCGACTTGCGCCGGGACTTGTCGACGGTGGCGGACGACTCGTCATCGGAGTTGAAGACACTATTGGTGGCTACTGCCGTTCGAGAACGAGTTTGCCGGGATATTCACTGAAGCTGGTGTTGAGCGATCACGATCTCGGAAAGGAGTGGGTTTTGCGTATATATAGCTGGACAAGGGGTTGTTTTGGATGAAGGGGGAGGGTGTGGGAGGATGGGCTAATTAGATGGGATAGGAAAGGAGAGGAGAGTCATGCTGGGGACGACAACCAGGGGGATTGGCGATGCTGGAGGGGATAGCTGAATTGGGGGGGGATGGGATGGGATGGGAGGGGGCTATGTGTCATTCATGGATTGGGACTTGATAGAGGGCTGTGCATGGGAACATGGTAATAGTGGATTTGGGTAGCGAGGACGGGATGGTACGGGGGTGTGCTAAGATATGGGATGCGCGTGATAAGTCTTTTGGGTCGTCTTGTGCCTACTTGTCCCATGGCTGTCCGCAAAGTATTCCCGTCTGGAGGGAGGCGGGTTCCTATGGGGCCAACGACAGGGGCATCGTCAACCTCTCTTCGCTCATCGCATCCACCGGAAAAAAGGCCGCTCTTCCAGACCTCCGTAACAGGCAAAGCAGCGTTCCCTTCCCGTGCAGCATGCACACCGCCCACGCCCCAAAGCCACCTCCTTCCCCCCTTCTCCTCCCCTCTCACTCACATCATACAACCCCCGGCCTTACTACTCCCCACCTCCCCAACGCCCAACCGCACCCGCCTCTTCTCCCCTCCAATCAGCAGGTTCCACCCCCAGCTCTCGGCCACCCATTCATACCACACTTTCCGCTCGTCCGTGCACCGCCGCATGGTGACTGTCAGCTCGGCATGGTCGGGGAGGTAGAGTGGCGTCTGCGTTTCTCGGCGTAAGTACGGTTTGTTATGAACGCTGGGGATGGGGAAAGGGCGAGTTGGGGGAGAAGGGGTTTGGTGATGAAGCCGGAGAGGGAAAATTAGAGAGTGTGGGAGGTGGGGGGGGGAGGTGAGGTGACATACCTTCAGCGGAAAGAAAATCGGGAACCAGCTCATCATGCCAGGGCTCTTGGCCTCCATCGTCAAAGGGTTAGTGCTAAGCTCGACGCCGGGATAGAGCACGCTCTCGAAGTATCCGGCCAGGCCGTGGCAGACGCCGCGGTCGCGTGTGCGGAAGGTGAGGCGGGCTTGGCGCGTGTTGTGGGAGTTTGTGGAGGGGGCGGGTGAGGCTGCGGGGGCGTGAATGAAGGACCAGACGGGGAGGATGGTCGGTTGCGGGGTGGATGGTGGGG